>Ga0181598_1001691_pt1 | contig 21088 bp, 33 predicted proteins | sample 041ome_4_FD_153295 | JGI IMG/M metagenome (GOLD analysis project Ga0181598, IMG submission 153295) | Coastal salt marsh microbial communities from the Groves Creek Marsh, Skidaway Island, Georgia - 041404US metaG (spades assembly) | ecosystem: Environmental > Aquatic > Marine > Intertidal zone >... | reverse complement strand
CACATTGTCGGCGTACGACATCATCGAGAACGCGCTTCGTGACTACGGCCTTGAACCCGTCACAGAATTCGTCCGCACAATGGTGTTCGATGAAGGCATCACAGCGTTCCAGAACATCCTCGCCCGACTGCGCCAGGACACCGGGCAAGCAGGCCAGTTCTACAAGCAACGGTTCCGCGCCAACGAAGAACGTCTACGGCAAGGCATGTCGGCATTGCCGGAAGGCGAATACCTGAACCTTGAACGCATGATGATCGACGTGATGCGCGACATGGACATGCCCGAAGGGTTCTACGACAGCCCCGAAGACGTATCCCAATTCCTCGCCTATGACGTATCCCCAGACGAACTCGCTACACGCATCGAACAGGGCTACCAGGCGGTATCGCAAGCCAACCCAGAAACCGTTGCAGCGATGCGCCGGCTGTACGGCGTCGAAGAACGCGACCTCGCCGCCTACTTCCTCGACCCAGACAAGGCGTACACCACCCTTACCCGCCGTGCCGCCGCCGCACGCATCGCCGGAGAAGCACAAGCCCAAGCAGGATTCGGCATCACAGCAGAACAAGCAGAAGAACTGCAACGCGAAGGTATCTCCGGTCAGCAAGCCCGAGCAGGTTTCGCAGCGATCGAACAGTTGCAAGAAGTGTTCCAGCCGACTACCGGAGAAGCAGGCGGTCTTACACAGGAAGAACAGATCGGCGCGGTGTTCGGGACAGATCCGGCAGCAGCGCAACGTCTCCGTCAACGCCAACGACGCCGGCAAGCAGAGTTCGAAGGTGGCGGTGGGTTCGCAACCGGACGATCCGGCCAAGTCACAGGGTTGCAATAACACACAACATCTTGTGCTACAATTTCTGACGATGCCAAGATATGGCAGGAACCCCGCACAGCGGGAGAAATATGCAGCACCGTCATCTGCCTCCGGGTGACGGTTGGGCGAAGGAGTGTACATATGGACAGCGACATCGACCGCGATGACGAGCAAGAAGGCCGCAATCCGCTACGCGACCGGATGAAGCAGCTAGAAGCCGAAAACGCTGAACTGAAAGCGCGAGCCGACGAGGCATCCGCAGCAGCCCGCGAACTGGCGTTCGTGAAGGCCGGAGTAGATCCGAACCTTCCGATCTCCAAGTACTTTATGAAGGGCTACGACGGCGACCTCACCGAAGACGCGATCAGAGAAGCAGCGATCGAAGCGCAAATCGTGAAAGACGCACAGGCCGAGCAGGTCAAGTCTGAAGCCCAAACGTGGGATCGTTCCACGCAGATAGCAGCAGACTCGTCAAGCGAAGCCCCAGTCGATTTCGTGACGCGAATCAGCCAAGCCAAAACAACGGCAGAGGTTGACCAGTTGCTGGCCGAAGCAAAAGCCCAAGCACAGTAGCCCCCCTAACCGGGGCTACCAACCCGGAAGGACTCCATCATGGCCTATACCCAGGCTTCATCCCTCTCCGTCGATCAGGCGGCATTTGATCGTATCGCGTTCTTCGCGCTGCGTTCAGAGCTGTTGTTCGACGCTGTCGCCGACGTGCAGCCGACCAACCAGTCGATGCCCGGTTCCACGGTGACTTTCACCATTTTCAACGACCTCGCAGCCGCAACTACGGCTCTGACCGAGACGAGCGATGTGACCGCCGTCGCCATGAGCGACAGCCAGGTCAGCGTGACCCTCGCTGAGTACGGCAACGCGGTGCTGACCACCGCCAAGCTGCGTGGCACCTCGTTCCTCGATGTCGATACCGTTGCCGCCAACGTCGTTGGTTACAACGCTGGTATCTCGATTGACAGCGTGGTTCGTACCGTTCTTGAAGCAGGCACCAACGTCAACTACGCGACGGGCGGCGCAACCGACCCGACTTCGCGTGTGACCATCGCCGCCGAGGACATCATTGCAGCTGACGACCTCCGTAAGGTGACCGCACAACTTCGTGGCGACAACGTCCCGACGTTCAACGGTTTGTACATGGGCTACATCCACCCAGATGTTAGCTATGACCTGCGTTCGGAGACTGGTGCTGCCGCATGGCGCGACCCGCATGTGTACGTTGACACCGACATGATTTACAACGGTGAGATCGGCGCGTTTGAGGGTACCCGTTTCATTGAGACGCCTCGCGCCCCGCTGTTCGTTGATGGCGGTGCATCCAACGTGGACGCATACGGCACCCTGGTCATGGGCCGTCAGGCTCTCGCCAAGGCCCACTCGATCACCGATGGCAACGGCCCCAGCCCGTCAATCGTGCGTGGCCCTGTGACCGACACGTTGGAGCGTTTCCAGCCGATCGGTTGGTACTGGCTCGGTGGCTACGGTCGGTTCCGCGAGGCTTCGCTTCGCCGGATTGAGTCGTCGTCCTCGATCGGTGCGAACGCCTGATCCGAGTTCCCTCAGGCATCAGCCCCCTGCTTCGGCGGGGGGCTTTTGCCGTTGTGGGGGTGGTACAATGGCAGCACGATCCTGACCGAAGGTAGACCATGAGCATTTCTAACTACGCTGAAAACAAGTTGTTGGACACGATCGGTGGTACGTCGTTCTCTGTGACGACCGCGTATCTTCAGCTGCATTTGGGTGATCCGGGGGAGGATTGCACCGCGAACGCTGCGACGGAGACGACTCGCAAGTCGGTGTCGTTTAGTGCGGCGTCTGGTGGTTCGATGGCGTCGTCGGCGACTGTTGAGTGGACGAATGTTGCTGCGACGGAGACTGTGACGCATTGGTCGTTGTGGGATGCTTCTTCGGCTGGTAATGCGTTGTGGTCGGGGGCGTTGGCGTCGTCGGCTGCGTTGACGGCTGGGGATACGTTTCAGATCACTTCGTTGACGTTGACGCTCGACTGAGGTAGCTGGTGGCTACTAATTTCCCTGGTTCGCAGGATTCGTTTACGAATCCGACTTCGGCTGACACTCTTGCGTCGCCGGATCATGCTGCCCAGCATGCGGATGTGAATGATGCTGTTGAGGCGATTGAGACTGCCTTGTTGGATGGCGCGCCGTTGCACATTGACGACGCGAACGAGCGGGTCGGTATCGGCACGACAACACCTGCTCGCACTTTGGAAGTCCAGTCGTCATCGGGTGCTGTCGCAAACTTTGGGTCAGACGCAACGAACGCCTACATCACACTTACTGACAGCGGAACTACCAGCAACACACAGGTGCGTGTTGGTGCTGTTGGCGACGAGATGCGGTTGTACGCTGGTGGTTCTGAGGCGGTTCGTATTGACTCGTCTGGCAGTGTCGGTATCGGTACAACGACACCCGATACCAATATGCACGTTTATGATGCGTCCACAAACGTTGTGGCTTTGTTTGAGTCTGGTGATTCTAGTGCGGGTATTGCGTTCAAGGACAGCGATTCGACAGGTAACTATTATGACCGACAGATTCGTGTTGCTGGCGACGATATGCACTTTCAGACAGGCAATACTGACCGTGTAACGATTACTTCGTCTGGCAATGTCGGTATCGGTACAACCAGCCCCAGTTCACCTCTGCACTTGTTTGGGGCAGGCAACGCAGTCGATCAGATCAGGATTTCATCTACGGGCGGCACAGTTTCGGAGTACGGGTTCCTCGCTGCTGATGCTTCTACAAATGTCATGAGGTATGGCTACTGGACGGGTAGCGGGTTCGGAAACCATCACTTTGAGGGCAATGTCGGTGTCAACGACAGTACTCCTTCGTACACGCTAGATGTCAACGGTACGTTCCGATCCACAGGAGCCGCATACACTTCTTCGTTGCAACTCAACAGCGGTCCGATTCTTTCTGACGCAGGCGCGGAGAACGACCTTCGATTGACAACCGCATACGGCTATCTGGATTTCGGTCCGCTGAACACCTCGTGGTGCCATTTTCAAACTGACCGTCCTGCTTTCTACTTCTACAAGTACATCAACATGGCAGGTGGCTCAACAGTACGCGGAGATTTGACTATTGATGGCCTTTTGTATCTTGGCAGCAGAGGGTTGCGTCAAGTATCAGGAAGTTATGGCACAGTTCAAACTCATGGGTCTGGCGCGGGCAACTGGGAGGGTTACAGTATTGATGGCCGTGTCGTTTTCATGCACGACGGTGCCAATGCTTGGGGCATTTACAACGATGTGAATAATGAGTGGATGCTTTACGGTACGCTGAACGGCTCTGTTGAACTGAAACACAACAACGTAACTAAGGCTTACACAGATAGTTCTGGTTTTCGTGTGGCAGGTCGTTTGTATTCGGATTCTGGCACATCATCTTTTGATGTGTTGCAGGTGCGAAATGAAATCCAGTTGGCTTACGGGTCGGTAACCGACCCTCCAATCACTTGGTCATCTGACGGAGACACAGGTATTTACGGGGCAAATGATCGTGTGTACATTGGTACTAGCGGCGTTATGCGTGCGGCGTTCGGCAACAACTTTTGCGACTTCTACGGCGAAAGTCGTTTCTACTACGACACAAGTTCTAATGACTGGTCGGCCCAGCCGATTCAGGCGGTAGCGGGTACTGCTAACGATATTGGTATTGCTATCCGCTCTTACGGTTCGGATACCCATACAACTCAGATGCGTGCTTCGTCTGGAATTTTATTTATTCGCAGCCACAACGACGGCGGGTATCACACGGTTGCCGCGATTATTTCCAGCCAGTCCTCGCGTGATGAGAAACAGGACATTGTTGAATGGTCGCCGCCTGTCCCTGTTTCTGCTGGTTCGATGACGAACCCTGAGTATGCGACAACGATGAGTTTGGTGAACCAGTTGAATGTCGTGTCATACCGTTGGGACAAACAAAGGTACTGTATCGCTAATGAAGTTTGCGAAGATGACCCAGATCACGACGATACACACATTTGTGGTCGTGATTGTGATAGCAGCGTTGAAGAACCCTGCAATTATTACAGGCAGTGGGAACGTGGAACTATCGGGCTTGTTGCCGAGGAAGTCGGTGAGGTTATTCCGCAGGTGACTGATATCGACATGAAGTCTGGGGAGAATAAGGCGATTGATGGTTTGGCTTTGACTTCCGTGCTGGTCAAGGCTCTACAGGAAATAGATGCACGGCTATCTGCTTTGGAGGCAGCGTGAACATTGACCCTATGGATTTGATCCACGAGTTTGAACGTCAGTTCCCTAAGGAGTTGACGATCTGCGCTCAGGCAGTTCATATTCGGATGTTGCAAGAACAAGTCCCTGTCGAAGAACCCGACCAGGAGTAACCAATGGCCCGCCTGTACAACGACAGCGGGTTCACCTACAGCGCGTCGAACCTCACCTACAACGGCGCAGAAATTCATGCCCGCACAGCCAGCGGGGCAGGTGCAGGCGACAGCAGCTCTACGCCGGTTGTCACACGGGCACGCACCGCAACTGGGGCAGGCGCAGGCACCTCGACCGCCGCCGGTCTTCGTTTCGTGCCACGCACCGCGACGGGAACCGGCTCGGGAACCAGCGGAACAACCGCTGTCAGAACCACGTTTGCGACGGGAACAGGCTCGGGAACAGGCGGGAACAGCCCCACCAGCCAACTCCGCATCACGTTCGCCACCGCCACAGGCACAGGTGCTGGAACCTCTAACAACGCGATCTTGCACAAACAGCTCCGCACCGGCTATGGGTCAGGCGGCGCAACCACCGGGGACACCGCGACCTATCTGCGTATCGTCCCCCGCGCCGGAACAGGAACAGGAACGGGCACATCTGCCTCGGTTGGGGCGCGTATCGTTTTTGCCGATCTGGTTGGCAGCGGCACAGGCGGTGACATCGCCGCCGACTGGATCAAGAGCTTGATCTTCCGGCCACCAGCCGAAGACGACTTCCCGTTCGCCACCTACCTCGGTCGAGGCAAAGCAAACCGTTTCTACGGGTTCGTCCAACCAGGAGCCAGGGCACGCAACGTGTACAAACTTGCTGACGGCACATTCACCAACGTCGATCCGCGCAACGACAACCTTGTCGTCAAACTGTACCTCGGCGCACACGAACACTTCGTCACAGAAGACGAGAAAGCAGAACTCGTCGCAGCAGGATACGAGGTCACATGATGGCAACCTTCACCCCGCCCACCGACGATTTCCACAATCTTTCCGACTTCGATGTGGACAAACCTTGGACAGCGGAACGCCGACAGGCATACATGTTTCTCCGTCACTACGCCGCCCTCCCAAGAGGCCGCAACGTGTACAAACTCACCGACGGCACCTACATCGAGAACGACCCTGCCGACATTTCCGATGTAGCAATCACCTACTACGGTGGTCACCAATACACCGTTGACGACACCGAAGCAGCAGCTTTGACAGCAGCAGGCTACGGCGACTTCATCACCTAAACTGTTCCACATGAAACATCGTGAAACCCATCCTGGTCTTGACGTTGACGGCTGTTTCGGTTGCAGGATCGCAGGCGTCGCTTTCGCCGCGTCCTCAATGCCGTCCCGCAAGATCGCTACGAACGACATTGATGCGACGGAGCGCCGCTGGTCGAAAGACATGGACGCATACAAGCGTTTGAAACAGGACGGTTTACAGCCCGCAAAGATTGACGGTGCTGCCGAGATCGAGAAGAAGGCCGATCATCCGTCACAGGTCGTTACAGGCATCTTGTAGTACAATAGGCGCATGGCTGTGTACCGTGGCAAGCAGGTTGAGTTGAACTCGCCTCGCCGTATCCGTAAGGGTGAACCGGGCTATGGCCGTAAGAAATCTGTCGTCTATGTGAAGGCCGGCGCGAATGTGAAACGGGTGACGTTCGGTGATCCGAACATGAAGATCAAGAAGCAAGATCCTGCCCGTCGTAAGAACTTTCGTGCCCGTCATAACTGTGACAGTCCTGGCCCGAAAACGAAGGCACGTTTCTGGTCGTGCAAGGCGTGGTGAGCTGATGCCGGCGAAGAAGAAAGCGTTTTGGGATACGAAGAACCCGAAGAAGAAGTCGTCGTCGTCGTTGTCACCTGCTCAGAAACGTGCTGCGAAGGCGCGTGCGAAGAAGGCGGGTCGCCCGTATCCGAACCTTGTCGATAACGCCGCTATGGCGAGAAAGAAGAAGAAGTGACATGGCTATGTACGGTGGCATGAAGTACAAGAAGGGCCGCAAGGGCGGTTCAACCCAGTCAAACGGCCCCGGTTCGTGGTCGTTCGGCCCTGCTTTGTCCAGCGCAGAATCTAACTTCAAGGCGAAGAAGCGCAGGAAGTGACGACCGCAGGCCAACTCATTGACCGCGTCTCTGGTGAACTGCTAGCGGGGACGGTCGAGGAACGCAACAAGCTTGCGTCCGGTATCGACGCTTCAGCCACGTCGATCACTTTGACGTACTCGTTGCAAGGTGTCCGCGAAGGCGGTGTCTTTGAGATCGGCCAAGAGTTGTTCTATGTGTGGACGACGAACAGCACATCGAAGACCGCTGTTGTTGAGCGCGGTTTCGGTGGCACTACTGCTTCAACGCATGATGCCGGTGCGATTGTGACGGTGAACCCACGGTTCCCTCGGCATCGGGTGTTGAACCAGTTGAACGCTGATCTGGCTGACTTGTCGTCGCCGATGAACGGCCTGTTCCAAATGAAGACGGTTGATGTCGCTTACAACGGTTCTGACCGGATGGTTGATCTTGCTGGTGCCACTAACATCATTGACCTGTACGACGTACGGTTGCGTTACCTAAACGACGATTACCCGGTGATCCGTTCGGTGCGTCTGTTGCGTGACATGCCAACCTCCGATTTCGCATCCGGTAACGCTCTGGTGTTTGATTCGCCTGTGCGTGCTGGGAGTATCCGTGTGATCTATAAGGCTGCGTACGGCCAGTTCACCGCCGAGTCGGACACCGTCGCTGATGTTGGTGGTAGCGACACGTTGGATGATCTGTTGTCTATCGGGGCGCAGATGCGCCTCATCGCTCCGCGTGAGGTGAAACGAAACTTCACCGAGTCGCAGGGTGACACTCGCCGTGCGGAAGAAGTGCCGTCGGGTGCTGTTGCTAACTCGATGATTCAGTTGCAGCGTTTGCGTCGTGACCGCATCCAAGCCGAGGCGGCACGGTTGAACCGTCAACACCCGATCCGTATTCGGAAGTAGGCGGCTATGTCGCTGACCACGTTCACCACCGCTTATACGGGTGGCCCGACGTTTTACACGGGCGGTTCCGGCACCTCATCCCTCGTACCTGACATTTTCCCTGTCGCTATCGCCGGTCGCTCGTACGCGCTGGATATGGCGTCTGGCAGGTATGCCCGCACGTTTGAGGCGCGTCTGCGTGAGTCCAGCGACTTCTCTGATATTCCTGGTGAGGCTGCGATCAACCCGCAGGGGTTGTGGCGTCGAGGCCAAACGTCGTGGCATTTCGGTATGAATCAGCCGTATGGTGATTTGCCGGATTCGTTCCCGCAACGGTTCTATCAGTCGTTGGGTGTGGACGTGTGGACAGACGGCGAAGTGTCGTTGTTGAAGAACACGTTCCTCGCGCAGACACATACCGGCACAAACATGTACTTGGAGTTGGCTGGCGGGGAACTGTGGTACACGGACGGCAGCAACATCTATTACACCGACGACCCGTTCGCCGGTAGCCCAACCTCGATTTCGTTGGGTGCGACAGTTCGGCATACCACTTCTGACGGCTTCAATGTGTACGTCACGGTTGCTGGAACGGGAGCGACACAGGGCTTGTTGAAGGTGTCGTCGGCATCGCATACCTCGTCGGTTGCCAGTTACGGCCATGAGTACGGTGTGGTCGAGTTTGTGAAAGGCCGTTTGTTCGTCGGTGGGAACTCCACGAACGAACTGTGGGTTGACCCGACTGGGAACAGCCCGCCCGCCGATTACGACTCGTTCCCCGCTGATCTTCGCTGGGTTGATTTCGCTGCCGGTCAAAACGCGATCTACTGTGCCGCGAACATTGGCGACAAAGCCCTCATCTACAAGATCACCGTGCAGGCAGACGGCACCCTTGACACGCCTGTCGTCGCAGCAGAACTCCCTAAGGGCGAAACGATCTACTCAATGTCCGCATACCTCGGGTATGTGCTGATCGGCACGAACGAAGGACTCCGATACGCGACATCTGACACCCAAGCGAACCTGGTGCTTGGCCCGACGATCCCGTCGCCGAACCCGATCCTGTGCGCCCACGGCTACGACCAGTATGTTTGGGTGGGGGTCACCGATTACACCAGCGAGTACACCGGCACCGGACGTGTTGATCTTGGTCAGCTCGTAGATGCCGGACTTCCAGCGCACGCACCCGATCTGATGTATGCCGGTCAGGGTGACGTGCTGTCAATCATCACGTTCAATGGTCGTCGGCTGTTCACCGTGTCAGGCGTCGGCATTGTTGCCGAACATGCGAGCGAACTGATGCCATCCGGTTACATCGATACGGGTGTGTGGCGGTGGGGCATCCCCGACAACAAATTCTTGGCGTTTTTCGACCTTGACTTTGAACCGTTGAACGGCACCATCGAAGCCGAATTTGAGTTTGACTCTGGCACGCGCACCTCGTTGGGCACAGCGAACCGTCAAGGCACCACCGCGTTCACAATGACAGGTGTTGACGACCCGTTCCGTGAGGCACGTTTCATTGTGACGTTGAACCGTGACGCCGATACCGCATCTGAAGGGCCGGTGTTGTGGCGTTGGCAAGCCCGCGCTGTACCTGCACCTACACGGTCAGAACTGTTCCAAATCCCAATCCTGTTGCACTCCCGGTTGTACTGGAAACACCGCGAATACTTCTTCGATGTGGATACTGAACTGGAATTTTTGCGTGATCTTATCCACAACCCTCGGATTGTTACGTTTCAGGAAGGGCCACGCACCTACAAGGTGATCGCTGAGAGTGTAGAATGGGTTCCTGTAGATTCGCCGAATGACAGTTATGTGTTCGATGGCACCGCCACCGTCACGTTACGGTCGCTAGTGGAGTAAACGATGGCTAAGACCCGCAGAGCATATGAAGGCGCAGGCGCGTCAACGACGTTGAACGGCGCGTTCGCTGCCGGTGCTACCTCGTTCTCAGTCGCTGCTGCTACCGGCTGGCCGTACGGTGCGAACCCGTTCTTCATTGTTGTTGAGCCTGGTACGGCAAACGAGGAAAAGATTCTGGTTACCCGTGCGAACTCGGGTGATTTGACGTTATCGGTGTCAGGTTCGCGTGGCGCGGACGGCACGACAGATGTGACTCATGCTGACGGTTCAACGGTGTATCCGGTGTTCACAGCTACCGACGCTGATGAGGCGAACGAACTGTCCTCGACGTGGACAACGAAGGGCGACATTGTCACGCACGGCGCGTCCACGTTTGAACGTCTCGCTGTCGGCACCGACGGATACGTCCTAACTGCCGATTCTGCTGCGTCTGGCGGTTTGGCGTGGGCGCAGGTTGACACCGCTCAGATCGCTACGAACGCGGTCACCGCCGACAAGATCGCTGCCGACTCGGTGACGGGTTCTGAGCTTGCATCAAACTCGGTCGCGGCAACACACATCGTTGACGGTTCTGTTGACACAGCGGAACTAGCTGCTGACGCGGTCACGACCGCGAAGATCGCTGATGACGCTGTCACGAACGCGAAGATCGCTGCCGGCGCGGTTGATACCACCGAGTTGGCTACCGACGCTGTGACAGACGCCAAGATCGCCGACAACGCTGTCGGAGCCGCACAGATCGCTGCTGGCGCGGTCGGTAGCGACGAGATTGGTACTGGCGCGGTCGGCACAAGCAAAATCGCTGACAATGCGGTTACTTATGCGAAACTTGAAAACGCTGCTGGACATACCGTGTTGGCGCGTGTCGGTGGGACGGCTGGTGATCTATCAGAAATTGTTGCGGGTGCGAACCACGTCCTGCGAAGGGACGGGACAGGCAACTTAGCGTTCGGCACAATCGACGGCGGCCACATCGCTAGCAATTCGATTGACTCCGGTCATTACGTTGACGGCTCAATCGACCGGGAGCATCTCGCAGCCGACATTGTCAATGGCGACAAGATTGATGACAACTCGATCAACTCTGAGCATTACGTTGACGGATCGATTGACAACGCGCATATCGCTGATTCGACAATCACTTCGGCAAAGGTTGACACCAGCAGCATTTTGGTGACCGGCAGCACAGACCAGTCGAAGTCAGGCAAATTGACTCTCACCGAGAACGCTATCGGTGCCGACTATTCCACATGTCAGCTCGTCGTGAACCCTGGCGGTGGTGCAGGTATCGCTCTTCGTACAAGCAACTCCGCGACAAGCACCGTCCAGTTGCGTGCCGGGTCTACCGGCGGTTCGTGGGCAGCGTTGAACGTGACCGGGCCTACCGGCAGCGGTGCAGGTTTGGCGTACGCCGACATTTACGTCCATGACGTGTACTACAGCGGATCATTGTCTTCGATTAGTTCCGAAACTGTGAAGCATGACATCGTTACTTTGGACGACGGCGCGTTAGACCTCGTCAACATGCTGCGGTCGGTCACGTTCCGTTACAACGACGACCCTGACCGGCAGCGCATCGGTTTCATAGCTGAAGAAGTTGACGCGGCGATCCCTCTCGCTGTCACCGACCACGACGGTGTACCCGGCATCGACCCAGTAGCGATCCTGTCGTCTGCTGTCGCTGCGATCCAAGAACTGTCCGCGAAGGTTGACAGCCTGCAAGCACGCATCGCCGAACTGGAAGGCTGACCGTGGAGTTCGCATACGGGTATGGCAAGGTGCGTCTCACCCTTGCAGAAATGGAACAACGCACCAAATGGAACAAACTGCACCCAGAGTTCCGGCGTAGACTCCACGCCCTGTTCGTCACAGCACGCGAAGAAGGTGTCGATGTTGGTATCGGAGGTGGCTACCGCTCCACCGAACGCCAGAAAGCAATGTTCCTGTCACGGTACGTTCAAGACCCGAACGGACGCACCCGCTGGGACGGCAAACGGTGGACAAAGAAACGCGGTGTCGCATCCGCTGCGCCTCCTGGCCGCTCCTACCATGAACCGACCGACAGCGAAGGCTGGTGCTACGCCGCTGACCTCGTCGGCGACCTCAACTGGGCGAACGCCAACGCACACCGATTCGACTTGCTGCATTTCGCCAACGTCAACTCCGAGCCGTGGCACTTCCAACCAGTCGAACTCCCCAAATCACGTTCCCGTTACTCCGGCCAAGTCCTAGAAGTATGGAACCCGCCGGAACCCCCCAACAACTTCACCCCCGACCCGATCACACACATCACGAAGGATCTCGACATGCGTCTCGTCAAGCCTGCCCGACTGTTCGACTCCCGTTCCAAAGGCGGGCCATTCAAAGCCGGAGAAACCCGTGACGTACGGGTCGCTGATGTGTCTGCCGCGTTCGTCAACATCACCGTCGTCCCCTACGAGCCAGGGTTCGTCACCGTGTGGGACGCCGGCGACATGCCGAACGTCAGCAACGTCAACTATGTTGATGCCCCGATTGCCAACACGTCGCTTGTCCCTGTCGAGAACGGCCACATCAAGGTGTACTCGTCAGGTAAAGCCGACATCATCATCGACATCCAAGCGACCGCGTAGGAGCTGCCATGAACCCCACCAAAATTGTTGCCCGTCTCGCCGCCACCTTTGTTGCAGCTTGCATCCCGAACGGTGCTGTTGGCATCGCCCTCGACGTGGAACTGTGGAAGGCTGCTGTCATGTCCGGCGCGGTCGCTGTCCTCGGAGTCGTCCAGGCTCTCGCCCAGTCATACCGTGACGGCGACCTGACGATCGAAGAAATCGAACAGGCTTTCGGAGAAAAGTGAATCTCCGATGCCAGTTTGGCTGACGATTCTTCTCGCCGTGCTGGCACCCGGTGGTATCCTTGTCACCCTTGTTCAGTTGAAGAAGGAAAACGCGAGGGATCACGCCGCGAACTCTGCGAAGTTGGATCGCGTTATTGAGGTTTCTGAGGACACTCGGGAACGACTCAATGACCACATCGATTACCACTTGAAGCACGGTCGCTGATTCCTCCCAAAGAGGAAGGCGACCCATGCCCCAAGATGTATACCTTGACGCAGCCCATTTCTTGACTAGAGTTGTGCCCAGAGGCGCAGACGAAGCGCAGCGTCTCTGTCACATCATCAAGATATTGGAGGGACATGGGACTCGCGGAAGCACTACAGGCGGTACCGGAACCGGAACCAATGGTTCGGTGCGGGATCTATTATCTGCGTGAGCAGCTAGACGGCGAAGACCTCAGGGTTTTCAACGAAACTTTGAAACAGTTGGCGTCAACTCCTGGCAATGAACGTAAGAACGGCAAGTCAGGTTTGACTGCTCGATGGTTCGCCGAAGTGTTGCAGGCCAACGGGCACAACATCTCCAAGTCCACGGTGCAACGGCACACTACTGGGGGGTGTACTTGTGGCGTTATCTGACGACATGAAAGCCGGCCCTCCCCCTCCGAAGAAAGAGGTGTTGGGGAAGATCGCCCACCTGTTGGAACGTAACGGGATCGATGTCGAGGAAGTCGGCAAGATCCAACGTGTCAACGTGTGGCAGGGTTTCTACAAAGATGACGAGGGTGAGGCGCACACGGTTGACATGGCTGGGTTGTCGTTCTCTCCGTCGTGGGAGGACGGCCCCGAGTGGAACCCGGTGTCGCAGTCAGCCCCCGTCAAATGCTCTGTAAGGCCCCTAAAAGGCGTTGCACGCCCCGAAGGCTACAAGACCGCCGTGATTGTCCCTGACGTACAGATCGGCTATTACAGGGCTGCTGACGGAGAACTTGTCCCAACCCACGACGAGGCAGCAATCTCGCTGTGTCTGTCGGTGATGCGGGACATAAACCCCGACCTCGTCACCCTCGTCGGCGATAATCTCGACCTGCCGGAACTCGGAAAATACCGGCTCTCGCCGGCTTTTTCTCACACCACCCAAGCGTCCATCGATCGGGCTGCTGTCTTTGCTGCTGAACTACGGGCGTGCGCTCCCAACGCAGAAATTTTTTGGCTCGCCGGTAACCACGAAGAAAGGCTCGTCAACTATGTCATCGACAACGCGAAAGCTGCGTTCGGTATCCGTCGAGGCAACACTCCAGATTCTTGGCCTGTTCTTAGTGTGCCTTATCTCTGCCGTTTTGACGATCATGGCATCCAGTATCTGGCTGGCTACCCTGCATCCAGCTTTTGGATCAACAACAAACTCAAAGTCATCCACGGCAACCGTGTCAAATCGAACGGTTCGACAGCGCATCAGTATCTCAACAGCGAAAGCAAAGTATCTGTCATCTTCGGTCACATCCACCGCCGTGAGTGGGCTGAGAAAACCAGAGAGGATTGGGATGGCCCCAAGACGATCCTTGCGGCGTCGCCTGGAACCCTTGCCCGAACGGACGGAGCTGTCCCTTCGACGCGCGGCGGGATTGACCTCGACGGTCGCCCGTTGACGGTGGTGGAGGATTGGCAGCAAGGTTTCTCAGTCGTGTCGTATGAGGAAGGCGACGGCCAGTTCTGGTACGAACAGATCCCGATTCACCACGGACAGACCTTCTGGCGTGGCAAACTATATAACTATGGCCCCACCAAAGAGCAGCAGCCCTAAACGCTCCGCGCAGTACTACCGCAAGAACGCGAAAGCGCGCAAGAAGAAGGCTGCGTACGACACCGCATACCATGACAACGACAGCCGTCGAGCGTACCGTGCTGAACTGTCGAAGGAACGTCGCAAGCGCGGGGTGATGGGCAAGGGCGGCAAGGATGTGTCGCACAAGAAAGGTGGCGGCACGACAATGGAGTCCGCATCGAAAAACCGTGCCCGCAATAGGGGGAAGAAATGAGCGAACCTGTGTACGAGTGCGTGCGGTGCGGTGCCATCGTTGTTGGTGGCCGTAAATGCTCTGCGTGTGGCGGCAAACTTATTCCGTACGAGCCGTTCTGATGGGCGAGGTGTACGACGAGGACGATGAGACATGGCCGATTGTGGTGTGTCAATGGCGTGACGCTGCATCGGGTGGCGAAGGTGGCTGGGTAGATACCGCTACCTACGAACCTAAGGAAACCCATGTGTTGACGGTCGGCTGGGTGTGGCCCCAATGCTTAGAAGGTCACCTGACGATCGTGTCGTCCGTTATCGGCATCCCGAACGATCCTGACACCGTCGGCGAGATCACCCACATCCCGTTAGAGAACGTCTGCTCGGTGTACTCGCTCGCAGCTCACCTGCCGGTCAACTGGTTTGACGAGAACTTTTAGACTTGACAGCGTGTCACACCCTCCTGTAATACTGTAGCCAACCCGCTACACAGGAGGAACCTATGGGTGCAACCATCATCAAACCGCTGCACGGCAGCATGGAATGGCTGAAACTTCGTCACCGGGACGACACCGGCTGGCCGGTCGTATCCGCATCAGACGCGGCAGCAGTCCACGGCCAACACCGTTTCAAAACGAAGTACGGCCTCGGCATCGACAAACTCGCTGACGAACCAACCGTCACCGAAACAAACCGTGCGATGGAACGCGGCAACCGCCTAGAAGCCACCTTGTTGAACTGGGTTGGCGACGAAATCGGCGAACGAGTCAACGAACCCGACCGCATGTACGTCTTCCAAGAACGAGGCGCGTCAATGGTCGCCACCCTCGACGGGTACATCGGCGACAACCAGTTCCTGCCCGACGCCATCGTAGAAATCAAAACCTATTCGGGTGTGTTCGACCCTGACGGCGACTACGGCGACGGATACGGCCCTCTGCCGGCCTACTGGCATTGGCAAGGCGTGCAGCAGTCGATCTGTTGCGACACCGACGAGGTGATCTGGGGGGTGTTTGACAGCACCCTCGATTTGAAAATCTACCGCCAGTATGTCGACTACAGCGAGCGTTCGTGGCATGTTTCCGCGGTCGCGGATTTCTGCCGGAACATCGCTGCCGGGTTGCTGCCCGACAATTGGCAGGCGAACTACAACGATTTCGCGTCGGCACCTGTCAGCGAACATGTTGCCGATCTGACCGATCTGTCATCGGTAATCGCACAGTTACGCGAAGTACAGGCAGAAAAGCGTGAACTCAACGAACGTGAGGACGAACTGAAAGCCAGTTTGGCGGCAGCGATGGATGGTGCTACCGTTGGCACCGTAGATGGCCAGGAGGTGGTCACATGGAAGCAACAATCGCGGAACTCCTTCGACGCGAAGCGATTCGCCTCCGAGCATCCCGATCTACACAAGCAATACCAAACCAGCAGCACCTACCGGGTGATGCGAACGAAAGGAACCAAGTAATGGAAGACAAACTGGCAACCATCTTCGACAAGTACGGGTCACCTGACCCGAAGTACATCGAACGTCTGCCGAAGGGTGGCACAACCCTCGATTTCATCGGTCATGCGCGGATCACGCAATGGCTGCTGGAGATCGACCCTACATGGACTATTGAGCCGGTCGCGTTTGATGAGGGCGGTCTGCCTGCCCGTGTGAAGCACGGCAACATGGTGCAAGCGGGCTTCTACCTGACCTTGTGCGGTCACCGCCGGTACTGTGTTGGCTCTGTCGAGGATCGCAAACCAGACATCGGCAAGGAACTGTTGTCGGACGCGATCCGTAACGGCGCGATGCGTTTCGGACTGGCACTAGATCTATGGTCAAAGCTTCCTCTCGGTGAAGAACCTGAGCAGGCTGCGCCCGTCAAGAAGACAGCGAAGAAGACAGCAGCGAAGAAGGCCGCTGCACCAGCACCCGAGGTGTCCGACGAAGAACTTGTCGATCCGGCCACCATCGGCAAATTCAAGGCAGCGTGTGACCTCAACGGTCTGCAACAAGACGAGGTCGCCCAACACGCCGGCGTCAACCTCAACCACGTCACCCTCGGCGACATGGATGCCCTCCGTGCGTCGTTCAAAACCCTCAAGGAGCAACTGTCATGAACAACATCACCGTCACAGGCAACGTGGGGCGCGACCCCGAACTGAAGTACAGCAACAACGGTATGGCAATCCTCAAGTTCTCTGTTGCGGACACCCGCAACAAGGGCGACGAGAAGATCACCCAATGGTGGAACATCGTCTGCTTCAAGGAACTCGCAGAGAACGTCGCAGCGTCAATCGGTAAGGGCACCCGTGTCCAGGTGATCGGCAAGGTGCAACGCGAGAAGTACGAAGACAAGGAAGGCAACGAGCGTGAACGCATCGAGATCCTTGCTGACGATGTTGGTATCTCGTTGCGTTGGGAACCTGCCGGTGAGTCCGCTCCTGTGCGTGGTGAGCCTGTTCTGCGTGGCGCACTCATCGTGACAGACCCGAGCGAGGAACCATTCTGAGCGATGGGCAAAAACACCAAAGAATGGCATTGCGCCGTCTGCGGGCAACGCCTCACCACCCACCGCAAAATCATCGGCAAACCCGTACACACCTGTGCGGCACGCCCCGGTAAACGCCGGTGGGAACTTGACGAGGTGACCCATGTCTAAAAACAAGGCCAAAGGCACCGCTTTCGAAACAGACATCGTCCGCTACTTGCGCGAATTCGGGTTCCCGTACGCGGAACGCCGTGCCCTCGCAGGCGTCCACGACCTCGGCGACATCACCGGCACACCAGGACTCGTCTGGGAATGCAAAAACCATCAGACCCTGAAACTGTCCGAATGGCTCGTTGAGACAGAGGTAGAACGGTACAACGCAGGAGCCGACTACGGAATCCTCGTAGCGAAACGACGTGGCAAAAGCTACCCCGGCGAACAGTATGCGATAATGACACTCAGTTCATTAGTCCAACTGTTAGTCGAGGCCGGCTATGGCGCACCGTGAAACCTATTACCCTGCTGGTGAGCATGGCTTCCATGTTTACCGTGGGTTGCGGTCAGGCTACGACGATCCCCTCATCGGCACCTGTGTGGACGCTCCCCGCGACGGAAGTCCCCACGACTACCTCTGCCCCACCTGCGGACGTTACAAACCCTGTAAGCATCATTGTCCAAAGTGCGGTAGAAGACTCCCCTGCGTCTTCCACAACTAGCACCACGACGATCCCCGGTATCGACAATGCGCGATACCCGAAGCTGCTCACCCTCGCACACCAGATCGGCTGGCCTGCCGAATGGCTCCCCACCCTCGACATCATCATCCACGGTGAATCCAGAGGCATCGCCGGACTCACCGGTTCAGGCGCGGTAGGTATCACCCAAGTCGAATGGGTGATCTGGGGTGACCTCGCCAACGAACTTGGCTACAGCCGTGCCGACGTGCGCGACAACAACGCAGCCAATTTGGAGGTGGCACTCGCCATCGCCTACATTGCGTTAGACCACTACGACCATTGGTGCCAACCTTGGTACCCATCACTTGGAAACTACAGGAACTACTGTTGAACGAACATCAAGTAACTCTGCCCTCTGCCCCTGAATACAGCGAAAAAGATCAAGAGTGGCGCACCCGTGCAGCATGCAAAGGTATGGACACCGACCTGTTCTTTCCCGAAAGAGGCGAAAACCTGAAGGTGAAAAAAGCCAAAGAGATCTGTGCAAGCTGCCCAGTACAAACCGAATGCCTCGCCTACGCCCTGCAATGGTCAGACAACCAGATGCTTGGGATCTGGGGAGGCACCTCATGGAAAACCCGACGATCCATGCCATCCGACCCCAACGCCTTCAAAAACACCTGGTCACGGTACTGATGGACAAAGAATGGATGAAACAAGCACGCTGTCGAGGCCACGACACCGACCTGTTCTTCAACAGCAGCATACGCTCCGCATACCGTGTCTGCTGGGGCTACATGAAAATCGGCGAATGCCCCGTGCGGAAAGAATGCCTCAAATGGGCGTGTTCTTTCGAACCAATCGAAGACAGATTCGGGGTGTTTGGCGGTCGCACACCACCCGAACGACGACGCATACGCCGTGGACAACCAGTCAAAATCCGTCGACACGACCCAAACAACTACGAACTCACCAACTCAAACACGATGAGAATGCCCACAGGAGAGGAAATAGAACAACTATGAAAATGGAAGAATGGATGAAATACGGTTGGGAACAAGGATGGTGCAGCCCACCCGTATGCGACATGCACGACGGAACACCCATGACCATCGCAGAAGAAGACATGATCTTCAACGGAGAAGACCCCTGTATCCACATCATCCGTTTGTACCCCGACGCAGACACAGCATCTGAAATTGTCACAAACCATTTTCCGACACGCTTGAGTGCCCACGCCCGTGGCTGGACAAACCTGGAGTGAACTTGGTTCTCAACCGGGACGCTGGAGTGAACTTCTGGAGTGCACTTGGTACGCGCCACTATCACCCCGCCCATAGCGGTACGTCGTCGCGGCTACGTCACGTCGGTATAGTCGGCCACAGCTGCGCTGTGACGCGCCTGCCGGTGTCCACCGCTCCGCAGGCTCCGCGGTGTCCACTATCGCGACCGCGACCGCGCATGACAAACCCCCCGCCCTCGAGTTTGCGCTCGGGACGGGGGGCTGTCGATGTATAACTATTCAATCGCCATGAGTATTGCAATGACGACTGCGCCGAATATCGGTATCCAGAATGTGCTCATGGTGACCACCCCGCCTCGAGGTCGGCGATGGGAATGCGGACGGTGCGATCGGCGTGACCGTCGTCGCACGGTTCATCACCCATGCCGTTGACACAGGCGTATGTTCCGCATACCTCGCACTCGTCTTCGGCCTGACATTCCGCGCACAGGTAACCGGTCACCTCGAGGTCGAGCGAGTACGACCCGAACGGCAACACAACTTCGACGGTGCTGTCCGACGGGATGCGGTTTACCCACCGCCCGCTGCCGGGGCTAGTGTCCTCGCCGCAATGCGTGCAAAGGTCGCCAAGGTCGAGTGCGCTCATGGTGTCCACCCCGCCTCTAGGTCGCGGATAGGCAGACGGACGGTGCGATCGGCGTGGCCGTCGTCGTCGTGCAGGTACACGTCCAACAGGATGGTGTCGCCCTCGAGGTGTATGACGACTGGCACCTCGGTGAGCCGCGCGCTGTTGGTGCTGGTGCGTACGAGCACCACGTCGCCGTCAGCGATCTCGAGGCACCGTGCTTCTCTCACGCTCATCAGATCGCCTCCTCTTGGAAGTGGCTGCTCGCCCGATCAACGATGTCTTGAACAGCCGTAGCCCCAGTATCGTCCAAGAAACACACAGCGTCGCTGTTGTAACGGCAATGAACATCAATGTGTTCAGCTTCTTCGCCCCATTCGATCAGCCCCTCATCCGAATCTTCGGGTGCAGCACAATGCGAGACCCGCACGCCTATCACCTCCCAATCTATGTCGTTGAGACCGCACCCGAACTCGTCGGCGCACCATCTGTGCCAGTAGCGAATAGCATCATCTTGCGATGTGGCAACAACGACGGCAGACATGTCTTCCCCGTCATCGCGTTGACACGCCACGGAGAAGTAACGCTTGTTCTTGCTTTGTTCCTTACTCATCAAATGGCCTCCGCTTGGAAGATGATGTTGGTGATGCGCTTACCGAAACCGACTGCGATCTCAGCGCCGTGCGAATCCATGAGTTCATCGTCGGTGTCCTCGGCCACCTCGTCGGTGTCAATGACGACCACATCGTCGTCAAGACCGAAGTAGGTGCCCGTACCCAAGTGGTAGATGATCTTTGCCATATCAGTTGTCCTCCTGTTCGTTGTCCTCAAGTTCGACCCGACCAGCGCCGACCCAAACCCGACCTACCCCGTCCGTCGCCTCAATCTCGTAATCGAGACGCCCGAACGATTCACGCACATCGAGCACACGCACCCGACAGCCCCACCGTCCGACACGGTGACTCATCGGCGGGTAATACATGCCCACCTGGCCGATGATCTTTGCCATCTCCGCGCCGCTCATGACGCACGCCCAATCCAAAGCTCGAGCACGTTGAGCAAATCGACTTCGTCAACATAGTCGAGCGTCGAGTCACCGTCAGCCGGTGCGCCGATCTGGAAATCCCACGCGCACACCTCGACCGCATCGAGCGCGCCATGATCGAGCACCACACCGCCAGATGCGAGCGTTGCCACTCGAGCATTCCACGACCACACCGAATAAATATCGGCGAGCCTGCTGCGCCTGTTCCACCGGATGACATACCCGCCGGTCGACGCAATCATAGAACCGGCCTCATATGCCGGGATATTCAACTCGATGTT
>Ga0181598_1001643_pt1 | contig 21560 bp, 19 predicted proteins | sample 041ome_4_FD_153295 | JGI IMG/M metagenome (GOLD analysis project Ga0181598, IMG submission 153295) | Coastal salt marsh microbial communities from the Groves Creek Marsh, Skidaway Island, Georgia - 041404US metaG (spades assembly) | ecosystem: Environmental > Aquatic > Marine > Intertidal zone >... | reverse complement strand
TAAGCTGTTACTCTCCCTTTCTTACAGTATTATCAATACTTATTACTTCTTTTAATAAATTTTCCATATTGTTTAAATCCATCGAGTTATCACCATCACTAATGGCATTTAAAGGATTAGGATGAGATTCAATGAATAAAGCATCTATTCCTATTGCTGTTGCTGCCTTCGCTAGTGGTAATATAAATTCGCCATCTCCGCTAGAAGCTCCCTTTTTTGCACCCGGTTTTTGAACAGAATGAGATGCGTCATATACGACTGGACAACCCATATCACGCATTATGACCAATGATCTCATATCTGAAACTAGGTTATTATACCCGAACATATAGCCTCTTTCACATAAATATATTTCTTTGTTACCAGTCGAATACGCTTTTTCTAAAACATGTAACATTTCTTGAGGAGAGGCAAATTGTCCTTTTTTGATATTAATTGGTTTTTGGGTGGCTGCTACTTTTAATATAAAGTCAGTTTGTCTACATAAAAAAGCAGGCGTTTGTAATACGTCTACAATATCAGCTACCTCGTCGAATGGTGTATACTCATGAACATCAGTTATAATATTTAAATCAAGCTCAGTTTTCACTTTATTAAGAATCTCTAGGCCTTTATTGATTCCTACACCTCTTCTCGAATTAACAGATGATCTGTTAGCTTTATCAAAAGACGATTTGTAAATAAAATTTATTTCAAGTTTATTTGTCAATTCTTTAAGAAATTCGGCTGTGTCAAGTGCCATTTTTTCAGACTCAATTGCACAAGGTCCAGAAATAAGAGTTAGATAATTTTTTGATATGAGTTTCTTATTTAGTTTCATATGATGTTTTTATAAAGCTATTAAATAATGGGTGCCCTTTAATAGGTGAAGATGTAAATTCTGGGTGAAATTGACATGCAAGATACCATGGATGATTTTTTAACTCAAGCACTTCCATAAGCTCTTTCTTTCCTGAGTAACCAGAAAATATAAGATCTGTATCATTAAATTGATTAACATATTTATTATTTACTTCATATCTATGTCTATGTCTTTCAGTAATTATATTTTTTTTATACAAAGAATGCACAAGAGAATTACTTATAAGTGAACATTTTTGTGCCCCTAATCTCATTGTTCCACCTAATTGATTAATATTACCCTTTAGAATTCCTTTAATGTCATCATCCCATTCGGATACTAGCGAAACAACAGGATGAGGAGTCTTCAAATCAAACTCTGTACTATTAGCATTTTTTAGTCTTAAAATATTTCTTGCAAACTCTATTACTGATATTTGCATGCCTAAGCAAATGCCTAAGTATGGAATATTATTTACACGAGCATAATTTGCAGTAAGAATTTTTCCCTCAACACCTCTATTACCAAACCCACCAGGAACAACAATACCTTGAAGTTTGTTTAACCTTTTAATATTTTTTTTTGTAATATCTTCGGAGTCAATAAAATCAATTTCGATAGAGGTGTTATTATGTACAGACGCATGAAGTAATGATTCATTTAATGATTTGTATGAATCAGCAAGATCTACATACTTACCAACCATGCCAATCTTAATTTTTCTTTTACATTTATTCAGCTTATTTGTAAATGTTACCCAAGGTTTAATAACAGATTTTTTATGAGAAACTTTAAGTTTCTTAAGTATATAATCATCAATTTTTTGATTTTTATAAAAAATAGGTATCTCATATATTGATTTTGCATCTTGCGCAGAGAAAACAGCATTTTTATTAACATTAGTAAATAAAGATATCTTATTTTTTGTATTTTCATCAATAGTATTTTTAGCTCTGCATAGCAAAACATCTGGCTGAATACCTATTGACCTAAGTTCTTTTACAGAATGTTGAGTTGGTTTTGTTTTAATTTCATTCGTGACTTCAACTTTTGGTAGTAATGTAAGATGAATAAAGAGTGTATGGCTGTCAGCCATCTCCATATTCATTTGCCTTATAGCTTCAAGGAATGGTAAGCTTTCAATATCACCTACAGTGCCGCCAACCTCTACAAAAGATATATCTGCATTATTAGATCCTTTTTTTATAAGCTGTTTTATCTCATCTGTAACATGAGGAATAACCTGAACTGTACTACCTAAATACTTTCCTTCTCTTTCTTTTTTGATAACACTTGAGTACACTCTACCAGCTGTAACATTTGAGTTCTGACTCATACGTATTCCAACGAAACGCTCATAGTGTCCTAAATCTAGGTCTGTTTCTGCGCCATCTTCTGTAACAAAAACCTCTCCATGCTGAAATGGGCTCATTGTTCCAGGATCTAAGTTGATATAAGGGTCAAGTTTTTGCAATGACACTTTATAACCGCGTAATTTAAATAAAGAAGCAAGGGAGGCGGCTGCTATACCTTTCCCAAGGGATGATACAACACCACCTGTAATAAAAATATATCTAGCCATTCAGATATGTAAATTATAATGTATTAGATCAGAAAGATATATATTTATCTTAATTGTGAAGATATAAACTTATCATTATTACTATATGCGAGCAAAAGTTCGTTTTTTGCATAAAAAAGGACAAAATTATCTCTTTCCCACACGGGAATAGAATTTTTTTGAAAAATCTTCTTCAGATTCTGATAATTGTGCTGATTGAGCTTTATTCTTTCGTTACCAATAAAGTTCTTTAGTATAATTGGCGCTTTTAAACATAAATTATCATATAAACCATCATTTTTTAAAGTATCAATGTATATTTTACTATTGCCAAATATCACATCAGTACTTGTATCCCATAGTTGTTGATACTGTTTTTTCTTTTCCCTATTATTAATAACATATAGCTGATCATTGTATCTGATAACAGAAGTATTATTTTTTAGAATACATCTAGGATAATCATTGTTGTTGTTATTAATAATTTTTATAAGGCTTGATGTTTCGTTTTTTGACAAATCGTACTTTAGAGTTTTAGATATCCAATACTTTATGAAAATACTGTGCAATTGAGATGAGAACAAATTAAGTTTCCTAATAAAAAGTTTCTCATCAATAATAATTGAATTATAGATCTTTGAGCAATATTCCTGAACAATGAATGAGTAGTCACTCTGTAAACTAATACTGTGAGAGATTGCTTTATTAAAATGGCTCCAGCGGTTTCTTATACTCGGTATAATTTTATGTCTAATGAAGTTACGATCAAATGATAAATCACAATTAGTAATATCATTGACAAATTGTATATTATAAAATTCTGCTGCATTTACTATATCAGCTTTATTGATAGTCAATAATGGTCTGCATAATAATTTTGTATTTCTAGATGAAATTTTTTTGATTGATGATAAGCCCTTTGGTGATGAACCTCTAATTAATCTATACATAAATGTCTCAATTTGGTCATCTTCATGGTGACCGACAAGAAGTGATTCATCACTATTAGTATTATTTAATAAAATTTCGTATCTTTTTTCTCTCAGTCTATCTTCAACATTATTTTTTTTGTCCTCATGGATATTCTCAACTACAAGAGGTATCGAGTATTTATTACACGATTTGATACAACACTCTTCCATATCTTTTGAATTAGCAGCCATATTATGATTTATATGAATTGCTCTAAAAGATAATTCAGACTCGTTTCTTATAAGAGATGATATTTTCAATAAAAGCATTGAGTCAATGCCGCCACTTATGGCAATTACAAACTTTTTTTTAGATGTATTAAAAAGATTTTTTTTTACGGTTTCCCTAATATAGTTATGATTCAAACTGACCATATGACATCAATTTAATGTTTCTATTCTTTAACAGTTCAGAACGAGAGGTATTATTAACTTCTTGAAGCATATCTAAAATATTAGACTTGAGCGAGGAATACATAGCAGTATAATTTCTATGTGCAGCTCCATGAGGCTCAGGAATTATTCTATCTATTAATTTATGGCCTATGAGTTTATCAGATGTAATGGATAATGCCTCAGCAGCAATATTAGCTTTGGATGCATCTTTCCATAATATTGAAGCACAACCTTCAGGACTTATGACAGAATAGATGCTGTATTGTAACATTGCTAGTCGATCTGAGACCCCAATAGCTAAAGCACCTCCTGATCCGCCTTCACCGATAACGACTGATATAATTGGTATATTAATTTTTGACATCTGATACAGGTTATCAGCAATAGCAATACTCTGATTTCGCGATTCTGCATCTATACCTGGATATGCACCAGGAGTATCAATGAAGGTTAAAATAGGTATTTGAAATTTTTCTGCTAATTTCATAGCTCTTAATGCTTTTCTATATCCTTCTGGTTTAGGCATTCCAAAATTACGATAGACTTTCTCTTTTGAATCTCTTCCTTTCTGGTGACCTATTAACATAAATGGCTGACTATCAAGTGTTGCAAAACCACAGATAATAGCTTTATCATCTCCGAACATTCTATCGCCATGAATTTCTATAAAATCAGTGAACATATTTTTAATATAATCGAGAGTATACGGCCGTAATGGATGTCTCGCAATTTGAGAAATTTGCCAATCACTTAATGATGAAAATATTTTTTTAATATTTTTATCAAGATCTTTTTTTAGAGATTCAATTTTTTTTATATCTTTTTGAGATGCATTCGCGCTAGTCTCTATTGCGGTAATTTTATTTTCAATCTCTAAAAGCGGTTGCTCAAAATCAAGATAATTAAGATTGTAATCAGACATGAATATATTATATGAAATTTAAATAAAAATACTATTGGTATTTGATAGTAACACTATCATTACCAGTTAGTGATTTGATATCAGATATCAATCTATCTGTAACTTGTACATAAATATCTTTACTGAGACTTATGGGTACGATAAAGTCTCGGGTTTTATATGAGAGTTTAATTCGTGTTTTTCCAGAGTCATATTTTTCAAATATACTTTTAATTTGTGCAAGTTTTTCTTTTGATAATAGTTCTGATGGAAAAACAACACTTAAGTATTTTGAATATTTTTCACGAGCATCGGTAAGTGTATATACTCGTTCTGCTCTCATTGATAGTTGAGAATCATAATCATCAATATATATTTCTCCACTAAAAAAAAGTAATTCATCTTCTTTTAATAAGCTTTTATATTGTAAGTATTTTTCTTCATAAAATGAAATATTAATTTGATGCGTTCCGTCATCTACTTTATAAATAGTTATAAATTTATTTTTAGAAATTTTTTGTGAACGTGAATCAATAATTATTCCAGATATTGTTGAGTTAAACTTTAAACTAGATGAATTAATAAGCAACGCATTAATATTTGATATATTCTTAAGGTTCATTTCTGATATTTCTTTTTCGTAAATTTTTATTGGATGACTTGACAAATAATATCCCAACACTTTTCTTTCTTTGGTTAATTCTAAATTCGATGGTACTAATCTTACAAATTCCTGTGTACTATTATTGTGATGCGTATCATTAGATAAGACGCTATCAAATAGTTCATTTTGACCTGCTGCTAAATCTAATTGTATCTTATGACCTTGAGAAATCAGTGAATGTAAATCTAATAGATTATCAGATCTAGTTTTATTACTTATAGAGTCAAAACAACCCGAAGATATTAAAGACTCAATAGTTCCAGAGTTAACAATAGATAAGTTTATTCTTGAGCAAAAATCATCAATACTTTTATAATCACCTCCGATCTTTTTTATGTCACAGATATGTTTAGCTGCATTTTCACCAACCCCTTTTATTGCTCCAAGCCCATAGTTGATTACTCCATCTTTTAGTGGAGCGAATTTGTAATTTGAATTATTTATATCAGGCAGTTTGATTTGAATATTTGACTGTTTACATGAGGAAAGAAGATTTATTATCTTACTCGTATTATCCATATCGGATGATAATGCGGCAGAATAGAATTCAGTTGGATAATAAGTTTTCAAATATGCAGTTTGATATGAAAGCATAGCGTAAGCAACAGAATGTGATTTATTAAACCCATATCCGGCAAATTTTTCCATCTTGTCAAAAATGGACTTTGATATACTACTATTTATATTATTTTCTTTACATCCAAGGATAAATCTTGAACGATGATCTTCCATTTCTTTTTGCTTTTTCTTACCCATTGCTCTTCTTAAAAGGTCAGCGTCCCCTAAAGAGTAATTCCCAAGTGATCTTGCAATTTCCATTACTTGTTCTTGATAAAGAATTAGTCCATTTGTTTCTGATAATATATTTTGAAGTAATGGGTGTTCGTATTTAATTTCAGCACCATGTTTATTAGAAATAAAGTCATCCACCATGTTGGTTCCGAGCGGGCCAGGTCGATACAGTGCAACGAGCGCAACAATATCATCAAATTTATCTGGTTTAAGTTGTGCCATATATTTTTTCATACCAAGAGACTCTAATTGAAATATACCTGTTGTCATTTTATTTTGAAGTAATGCAAAAACATTGCTATCGTCTAGTTGTATATCTTTTAAATTAAAACTTTTATTATTAATTTGAATTAGTTTTACAGCATCATCCATGATCGTAAGTGTTGTCAGGCCTAATATATCAAATTTAACAAGGCCAATAGATTCAATATCATCCTTGTCAAATTGAGTAATTAGTTCATGCTTATCTTCCAGTGAATAAATAGGCATAAAATCAGTAATGTTTGTGGGAGAAATTACTATTCCTGCAGCATGTGTACCAACACCTCGAGGCAATCCTTCAATTTTTTGTGCTAAATCTATAATCGTTCTTACATCATCTTTCGTTTTATATTCTTTAGCTAGTTCTTTACTAACTTTCAATGCTTCACTAATCTTGATTCCTGATGAAAAAGGTACAAGTTTTGCAATATAATCAACAAAACCATATGAAAAATCTAGCACACGACCAACATCTCTTATCACGGCTCTAGCTGATAATGTACTGTAAGTTATTATTTGAGAGACTTTATCTTGTCCATAAGTAGAAATGATGTGGTCAATTACTTTTTGACGTTTATTCATACAGAAATCAATATCAAAATCAGGCATAGATATTCTTTCAGGATTCAGAAACCTTTCAAACAGTAGATTATATTTCAACGGGTCAATAGTTGTTATTCCAAGAACAAAAGCAACCAAAGACCCAGCTCCAGATCCCCGACCTGGTCCTACAGGCACGTCATTACTTTTTGCCCATTGAATAAACTCCTGTACTATCAGAAAATAACTAGCAAAACCCATTTTTTGAATGACTTCTATCTCTCTCTCTAGTCGTTTCTGATACTTATCCTTATCTAACGATAAATAAGCTAGATATTCATTCAAACCGTTTTCACATAAATCTTTAAAATAGGTGATGTCATCTTTATTTGTCGGATTAGAAAATTTTGGCAAGTGATATTTAAATTTAGGCATTTTAAGGTTACACATCATTACAATTTCAGATACATTATTTATAGCTGAAGGTATATCAAAAAATAAGGATTTCATTTCTTTTGATGTCTTAAAATATTGATCAGGCGTATAATCTGTCTGATTTACTCGATCATCAAGCTTTGTTTTTGTATTAATTGCAACTTTAACTTCATTAGCTTCAAAATCAGTTTCTGATATAAATAAAACATCATTAGATGCAACGACAGGTAATGAATATTTAGTGGCAAAATGCAAAGATTCGTTGACATAATTTTTTTCATTAGGCCGATTTGTTCTATCTATCTCAATATAAAACCTATTGTGGTATATTTTTGATATATTGCTTAATGTATCTTCAATTATTGTTAATGGATTATTTAAAATATTAATTCCACAAAGTCCGTTCCTTCCTCCTGATAAACAAATTAAGTCAGAATTATTTTTTTTTAATATTTCTAAATCAGCACCTAAGTAAGAGGTTCGCGAAGTATGAATATGAGAAAGAATTTTATTCAGATTATGATACCCGTTAATATTTTGACAAAGTAAAATAATATTTCCTAAATTTTTACTATCATTACTAAAAACCGGGACTTCGCAACCAATAATTGGCTTTATATTGGAAGCTAAACATTTATTATAGAATTTAATTGCACCAAATATATTTAGATGATCCGTAAGTGCTAAAGATTTTATATCATTTTTTAAAGCAGTCTTGATAAGATCATCTATTTTTATAGTTCCGGATCCTAGGGAATAACATGTATGTAAATGTAAATGTGTAAAGTTATCTATATTCATTTTATGAATGATTCTCTATGATAAATAGTTTTTCCAAAGAAACTTAGAGCGGATAAATGGTGTTTAGTTCCATATCCCTTATTTTTAGCAAAATGATATTGTGTAATTTTATTATTTAAAAATAACATTTCATTATCTCTGGCTACCTTTGCAATAATTGATGCTGCAGAAATTTGATTAATCAAGTTGTCACCTTTAATTACTGTGTGTGTTTCAATTTCAGTCTCAGGGGCATATTTACCATCAATAAAGATTATATCAGCTTTGATAGTTAGATTATCAATAGCCCTTTTCATGCTAAGAAGTGTTGCATAATGAATATTAATATCATCAATTTCATCTCTGGTAGCAATCCCTATAGAGACTGCATCAGCTTTCTTCATAATGATATTAGCTAAATTTAATCTATTTTTAAAACTAGTTTTCTTTGAATCTGTCAAATTACTTATCGGCCTGTCATCATTTAAAATAACTGCTGCTGAATATACGGAACCAATCAAGCTTCCCCTTCCAACTTCATCTATGCCAGCTATTATTTTTCTTGATTTCATGTAAATGGTATATAATGTTCATTCTATCAATCATGGCAAATAATTAATATATGATTAGTAATAAAATTAGAATAGGAGTAATTGGATTAGGATATCTGGGTAAATTCCATTTCGAAAAATACAGGCAGAACAGATCTGTGAATCTAACATGTGCGGTTGACCAGAAAATTAAGAATTTAGAGTTCATTAATGATGAAAGAATTATAAAAACGGATAAATATACAGATATTATTGATAATGTGGATGCTGTTTCAATAGTTACACCAACCAATACACATTTTAGAATTGCAAAGTTTTTTCTAGAAAATAAAAAACATGTTCTATTAGAAAAGCCAATGACTGAAACAGTTGCGCAAGCAACGAAGCTAAATAATCTAGCAAAAACAAATAAATGTGTACTGCAAATAGGACATTTAGAGCAATTTAATCCTGCAATAAAGAAACTTAAAGAGAATATTAAGGGCCCACAATTTATAGAAGTACATAGATTATGTCAATTTAATCCTAGAGCTAATGATGTTGATGTTGTGTTAGATTTGATGATTCATGATATTGATATCGTTCTATCGCTTGTAAAAAAAAGCATCAAGAAAATATCAGTTTCAGGAAAAAAAATAATTACAGATCTAACAGATATTGCTAATGTAAGAATAAAATTTGAAGATAATATTATAGCAAATCTTACGGCAAGTCGGATTAGCACAAAGAATGAGAGAAAAATGAGGATTTTTTCTGACAAAACTTATTATTCTGTAGATTTCATTAATAATGAACTCAAACAACTTATAAAGAATGATAAAAATAAATTTATTACAAAAAACTTTAAATTCAAAAAAGCCGACTCTCTAAAAGAAGAAATAAATAATTTTATAAATACTTGTTATGGTAAAGATGTTCCTATGACCGATGGTATCTCAGGTGAGACTGCGCTTAAGGTAGCTAAGAAGATTACAAGAGGATTTTGATAAATGAAAATATTTGATCTGAAAAAACAGTATAAAGATTTTGGAAATATTATCGATAAAAAAATATTAAAGATCCTATCATCTGGTAACTATATCTTGGGTGATAATGTAAAAAAGTTTGAACAACTTAGTGGGAAATACTTAAATTCAAAATATACAGTAAGCTGTAATTCAGGAACGGATGCGCTTGTTTTATCTTTAAGGTCCCTAGGAATTGGTTCTGGTGATGATGTGATAACATCACCCTTTACATATTTCGCAACAGCTGAAGCAATTTCACTAGTAGGTGCAAAGCCTATTTTTGCCGATATAAACCCTCATACCTTCAATATTAATCCAAAAAAAATAGTCTCATTAATATCAAAAAAAACAAAAGCTGTTCTTTCAGTTAATTTATTTGGACAAGCTGCTGAGTTAGATGAAATTAATAAGATTTGTAAAAGTTATTCTCTAAATCATGTGGAAGATTGTGCTCAATCTTTTGGTGCATCATTTAAGAAGAAACAAACAGGCACTTATGGTGATATGGGATGTTTCAGCTTTTTTCCTACTAAAAATCTTGGTTGTTTCGGCGATGGAGGACTTATAAGTATTAAAAATAAGAAGTACTATGATCTGATTCTAAAACTAAGGACGCATGGTGGCACTAAAAGAAATCAGCATGATTTAATTGGTTATAATAGTCGATTAGATGAAATTCAAGCTGCAATTCTAAATGTAAAAATAAATTATGTGCATTCATTTATTAGTAAAAGAAAACGAATAGCAGATATTTACAATAAGAATATTAAAAATGATAATATTATACTCCCCTTTACACATAAAAATGCTGATCATAGCTATAATCAATACACCGTAAGAGTAAGTAATAGAAAAAAAATTGAAAAATATCTTAATAAAAACAATATACCTTTTGGTATTTATTATTCTAAACCAATTTATAACTATAATGCTTATAAAAATAGAGGGTACAAATCTTTACCTATGGCAGAAAAGATATCGAAACAATGTTTGTCACTTCCTATTTATCCAGAACTTCCAATACAACATGTAAAAAGTATTTGCAATATTTTAAACAATTATGATGGATAAGAAGACAATTTTTTTAATAGCTGGAGAAACCTCTGGAGATCAACATGCGGCAGCATACATAAAAGAGCATTTGAAGGTTAATAAAGATATCTCGTTTGTTGCTTTTGGACAAAGTGAAATAAAAGAAACGAATGCTAATGTAATTTATGATACTGAAGATATATCTGTAGTAGGCATTATTGAAGTTTTATATAAGTATAATAAAATTATAAAAGCGCTTAGAATCGCTAAAAAATATATTTACGATAATAAACCAAGTTTAGTTGTGCTAGTTGACTATGTTGAATTTAATCAAAAAATAGCACGTTACGCAAAAAGTCTTAATATTCCTGTTTTATTTTACGTTGCTCCACAAGTATGGGCTTGGCGTGAGAAAAGATCTAAAAAGTTTATAGAATCAATAAATCATCTTGCTGTCATTTTTCCATTCGAGAAGATATTTTTTAAAAAATATACAAATAATGTTTCATATGTTGGTCATCCGCTAAATAATAGATATGACTTAATTGATTCGATAAAAAATTATGAAAACAGAACCATAGATTTAGGAATATTCCCAGGCAGTAGAGAATCTGAAATTAAGAACAATTTATTCGTCATGCTAGATTGTATACAAAAAAATAAAAAAGAGAAGATTGCAATTTTTTATGCAGATGAGACATCTAAATATATAATAAAAAAACTACTTCCTGAAGAATATCATAAACACCTAATTTCTGGTAAAGATATCAATCAGGTTAGTAATTGCAGAAAAGCTTTGTGTGCATCAGGTACTATAACTCTTCAACTAGCGATATTAGATATTCCTATGGTGATTATGTATAAACTTTCATACTTATCATATCTTATAATGAAAAGGTTAATTACAGTCAAGCATATAGGTCTTGTAAATCTTATTTTAGGATCAGCAATCGGTGAAAAACCTATAGTAAAAGAATTTATTCAACCCACATATAATGATCAAGTTGATATCATGGTTGAGCTGAATAGTATTGATAATGATGAGAGCTATAGGAGTGAGTTTTTTATAAATTACGAGGAAATCCGAAAAAAGATTTCAGAAGAATCAACTGAGAGTTTAACAAGCATTGCCGAAAAGATGCTATACCCTAGCGCGTGATTCCTCTTTTACTACTTAAAATGAAGTCGACAAAATAATCCGCATGGGCATTATTTATATTAAGATTTTTGAATAAGTTTAGTTTTTCATTGATAGGTTTACTTGATCTAATAAATATTTTGAAGCATTTTTCTATTTGTTTGATATCATGCTCATTAAAGTTTCTTCTCTTTAGGCCTTCTGAATTTATTTTATATGCTTTAGCATGATTTCCAGCAATAAGCGTGTATGGTGTTACATCTTGTGATATAACTGTCCCAAGGCCTGAAAATGCGTGCTTGCCTATTTTGCAAAATTGATGAACAAGCGTGAATCCACCTAAAGAGACATTTGACTCAACTTCAACATGACCGGCCAAACTAGCTGCATTAGATAAAACACATTCATCTTGAATAATACAATCATGAGCAACATGCGTATATGCCATAAATAAATTATTATTTCCGATATTGGTATCTGAAATACCATGTTTAGTTCCTCTGTGAATACTACAGTTTTCTCTGAAAATATTATTATCACCAATAGTGCATGTGGTTTTTTCATTGTTAAATTTAAGATCTTGCGGTTGTTCGCCAATGCTTGAATATTGATAGACAATATTGTTCTTACCAAGAGATGTATTTTCTCTAATTACAGCGTGCTCTTTGATAATTGTACCTTCACCAATAGAAACATTTTTATCAATAATTGCATAAGCGCCTATCTGAACGTTTGAACTTATAGATGCTGATGAATCTATTAATGCCGTCTTATGAATCATGTTTGGATCTTACAGCTCCGAGTAGGTCTGCTGTACATACAATTTTATTATCAACGCGACATTCAGCTGAAAATTTGTGTATATCTCTTTTGCTATGTATTAACGAAGCATTGATAATTACTATGTCGCCAGGCATAACTTGCTTCTTAAAGCGTGCTTTATCTACACCAACGAAATAATATAATTGATTTGTCATATCTCTCTCGTTGCTCTCAACATCAAGTATTGCGGTTGCCTGAGCCATAGATTCTAATAATAAAACACCTGGAAATACAGGATAATCAGGAAAGTGTCCTTGAAAGAAAGGTTCGTTATTGCTTACGTTTTTTTGTGCTACTATTGACTCGCTTTTTTTAAGTTCAATAATCTTGTCAATAAGCAAAAATGGAAACCTATGTGGTAAATAGTTTTGAATATTCATATAAATTACCTATTTTTTTTATAAAGATTTCTGAATAATACTTGATTTTTTCTCCAATTACGAACACTATCAGCAGCCATTCCAGATGCGTATTGCCCTTTAGAATTAATAGATTTCGTTATCATTGACATTCCATGGATGTGTACATCATTACAAATGGAAATATGTCCATTGATACCTGAACCTCCTCCGATCGTACAATTACTACCAATAGTTGTACTCCCAGCAATGGCAGTACATGCAGCGATCGCTGTGTTCTTTCCAATGATTACGTTGTGTGCTACATGTACTAAGTTATCAATCTTACAATTGTTCTTTAAGATTGTATTATCTATTAAACCTCTATCAATTGTAGAACCTGATCCAATTTCCACATTATCTTCAATAATTACAGAGCCAACATGAGGGACCTTATGCCAGTTATCATTATATTTATATAAACCAAAACCATCTGAACCAACTACAGCGTTTGGATGAATTATTACATTATCGCCAATGTATGTATTGTGGTTTATAAAAACACCAGGATATAAAGTACAGTTTTTCCCAATAGTAACATTCTCTCCTACAGTCACGTTATAGTAGTTTTGATGCATGCTGTATTTAGCACAATAAGATAATGTCTCGAGTAATTTTCTTAGGGAATGCATAATATTATTACATCTAAAAATCTGTGTATTCTTATCAATAGCCTGTGAAAAATTTTTACCTACTAGTAAACCGCCAAATGATGTTAGATCATGTTTATAATCATCTTTTGTAACAAATCCAAGAGAATTTGGCAGTGGATTAGATAAAGTTGATAATGTGTCGAACAAACGACTGGTCTTTTGATTGCATTCAGCATCAATCAATTGACACAGTTCATCAGAATTATAAGCCTTAGTAAGCTTCATATTAGTTGAGTATGTTAATTATATCTTGTGTTATATCAACATATTTCTTAGCGAATAAGGTAGTGCCATCAGCTCTTAGTATTAAATCATAATCGTTCTTCTCAGCATATTCATTAATAGCTTTCTCGACAATAATTCTAATCCTCTGTAGCTCTGAATTTTGTTTAGTTTGAAGTTCTTGTTGAAGCTTTTGTTGTTTACTTCTAAAATTTTGTTCCGTCTCGTTAATCTCTTTAATTTTTGCTTTCCTGTCATTTTTAGACATTGTTCTTTCGTTTTTTAAATAATCATCATTAAGTTTATTCCACGACGTTTCAATCTTTTTTAATTCATCAGCCTTGGGTTTAAATTCTTTTTTTAACTTATTTTGTGACTCTTTGTATATAGGTATCTCTTTAAAAAGGATGTCCAATTTAACGACACCAATCTTTGTGTCGGCATATAAAGTATTTGAAAATAAAGATAGAAAAAAAAATGATAACAATGTTATTCTTTTAATCATCAAAAAGCTCCTCCTAGTGAAAATATTACAGGCTTAGTGTCGTCTCCAGTTTTTGACTTGAACGTATTAACAAAACCCATTGAAACAGCACCTACTGGTGTTCTAAAATTAAATTCAATACCATAACTACCTCTAAGTTCACTATAACTAAAATCCGAGACATCTTCAAATACATTACCAATATCTAAAAATAGTGATCCTCTAAATATTCTTTTATCTTGACCTAAAAATGGTGGTGGTGGAAATATCCAATCATTCTGTAGAGCAATTAAAAAGTCACCTCCTATCGCATCACATGTTTTTGCTGTACAAGTTGTATTATTCCTAAGAGGACCAAGACTATTTGAATCAAACCCTCTTACCGTAGAGTCTCCGCCCGCAAAATACTTATCATGAAAAGGTAATGAAGATGACCCAAGTAAACCTGTTCCAATACCAATTTGTGGTTTAAAGCTCAATACAGTATTCCAATCAAACATATCTATGAAGTTAAGCTTATAGGGTCTATTATACTCTCCTGTAAACTTCAATGAAGCATAGGAATAATCAAAATCAGGAGGTAAGTAAAAATTACCAGATAGAACCTCTCTATTACCATTGGTTGCATAAACAATTCTGTCTCTTGAATCTTCCGTTATGTTTGCATTAAATAAGAAACCTAAATGTGTATTTCCATGTTTTTCAATAAAGTTTAGTACATTTGCTGGAGACCCTGTAGTAGTAGTATAATCTGTAAATACTATTTCACCACCGTAGCCATAAGATTGTGTTTCAGATATTGGAACTGAATAATTAACTCCATAAGCAATGGTATCAGAAATATATGCGGCTGTTGAAGTTGAAGATACGTCCGTCTCACTAAACAATAAACTAGTTGATTTTGACATTCCGTCATTGGTAAAGTATGGATTTGTATTGCGATATCGAATCAATTTTTTATAGGAACTCTTCTCAAGTTCCAGTGCTACATTATTACCTTTACCGAGAAAGTTATCTTGTTGAACTTTTATATTAAAAACTGCACCAGATGAGTCAGAGTAGCCCGCACCTACTTTAAATTCGCCAGATTGCGTTTCCTCAAGTAAAAAATTAATGTCAATAAGACCTAATGTTTCATCAATCATTTTTTTCTCAACATCTACCTGATTAACATATTTGAGACGCTGTAAGCGTATTTTGGATCTATTGACATTACTTTCTGAATATGGAGATGATTCGAATTGTCTAATTTCTCTTCTATATACTTCGTCATTTGTTTTAGTATTGCCTATTATATTAATTCTTCGAACATAAGATTTTTTATTAGCTTTTATATTGAATGTTATGTCAACAAGATTTGAGTTCTCTCGAAATGTTGGAATATAATTAACAGCAGGGAAGGCAAAACCTTGTTCCCCTAACAGAAACTCTACACTGCTTTTTGTAGCCTCAATGTTAGCTCTAGAGAAGATTGAATTAGGTTGAAGATGAAAATTAAAAACATTATTAAATATCTTTGAGTCCAATTTTTCTAAACCATACGCTTTGATAGTTCCAAATTTAAAAAGCTGTCCCTCATCAATTGATAATGTAATATAAATATCTTCTTTATCACTAGATAAGTTTACTTGTTTTGAGACAATTCTGAATTTTGCATATCCACGATTGAAGTAATAATCTCGAATAGCTTCAATATCTTGATTTAATAAATTACTGTTGTAGATATCTTTATCAGACCATACTTCAAACCAATATTTTGGACCTGATTTTAATAAAGATTTAAGTTGTCTTTGTGAAAAGGCATTATTTCCAATAATTTTTATTTCTTTGATTGTGGATGCTAATCCTTCATCAATCACCAATGACAGTTCGATTAGATTATTATCTAATTCTTTTTCTGAGACTGATATAGATGAAGAATATCTCCCGTTATCGTAATATAGTCTTATTAGTTCTTGCTGAACCTTATCAACAAGATTCTTGCTATAAGGCTTACTTTGCGATATTCCTATACCTTTTAGCGAAGAAATTATTTGTTCAGTCTCTAAGAGACTATTACCAACAATAAGTATTTTAGAAATTATTGGTCTTTCGCTTACACTTATATATGCAGTATTGTTTTCTATTTTAATTTTTACATTCTTGAATAAATTCGTAGAGAATAAATTTTTAATTAAAAGTGAAATCTCATCATTGTTATAATTTTTTCCAATTTCAATTCTAGAATATTCAATAACTTCATCTGGAGTTATACGACTATTACCGTCTATAACAACATAGTTTACTTGGTTGTTATTAGCATACGACTGTAATGGGAGAAGCAAAAATAAAAAAAAATAGATATATATTTTATTCATGAAAATATTCGCATAAAATCATTATAAAAAGCAATAATCATGATTAATCCCAAAATAGCAACTCCAATATATTGTGCTCCGATTTGTATATTTGTTGGTAGCTCTTTTCCAGTAAGTATTTCATATGAATAATAAACTAAATGCCCACCATCAAGCATAGGGATAGGCAAAAGATTAAGAACGCCAAGACTAACACTCAAAATTGCTAATAAAAAAAGAAAGTAGGATAATCCCATTTCTAATGATTTTCCGGAAAATTGGGCAATAGATAATGGACCACTTAAATTTTTTACATTTGCTTCGCCACTAACAAGTCTTCCAATCATTTTAAAGGTAAGTATTGTATAATTAAATGTACTGTCCATAGCTTTTATAAATGATTCTTTTAAATTATAACTTACATTTATATATGATGATAAATCTGGCTTTTGTGACACCCCAAGATAGCCTGTCCCATTTTTAGAAATAATTGTAGCTGTGTAATTGACAAATTCGTTTTGCCTTTTAGCTATAATATCAATAGTTTTTCCTGGGTTACTTCGAATATAATCTACAAAATCTTGCCAATTTTTCATTGACTTTTTATCAATTGAAATAATCTTATCGTCAATAAGAATATTCTGATTATTAAGTTCATTGGTTACAGAGCCTATAACCATACTTGAGTTAGATGAAACTACATTTATACCTATATTTTTTATAATATCCCCCTCTTGATTAAGAATAGATGGGTAGTAATTTAGTTTGTAGTCGATTATATTTTGATAGGTATCGATTAGTGATAATGTAACATTTTGATCGTTCATTATATTATTAAGAATTTCTATACGAACATCTTGCCAGCGCTGCACAGTGATATTATTCACAGATTTAATTTGATAGATATTTTCAGTATCATCTATGGTAATAGTTGGTTTTATACCACCAATACCATTTAGATACGTCATTGTAAAAAAGATAATTGCTAATATTAAATTGAAAATAGGTCCAGCAGAAACAATCGCGAACTTTTGATAGACATTTTTATTATCAAAGCAATATTCGTAATCTTCTTTTTTAATATCATTAGGCTGTCCTTCTGGATTTTTAGATTCAAGCATCTGAACATAACCACCCAGTGGTATCATACAAAGTGAGTACTCAGTCGAATTTTTGTTATTCTGAAATTTTACAATTGGTTTACCAAATCCAACGCTAAACTTTAAAACCTTGACATTACAGAGTCTAGCAACAATGAAGTGACCATATTCATGAAATGTCACTAATATTCCTATTGCAATTAAAAAGCCGATAATACTGTAGATTAAGTCCATGATTATAAATATTTATCTTTTATATAGTTTTTAGTTGATATTCTTATATCATTATTATTATCTATAAGTGACTCAAGATCATTATGATCGACAAGTTCACTAGTTTCTAGGACATACTCCACAATGTTAGGAATATCCAAGAATGATATCTTATTTTCTAAGAAGTATTCTACACTAATTTCGTTGGCAGCATTAAGAATTAATCCTGAATTTTTGCCAGTTTCAGCTACATATCTAGCAAGCTTGTAACAAGGAAATTTGTCAAGTGGCACCTCTTCAAATGAGAAACTTGTATAGTCAAAATTCTGAATGTTATTGAGACAGGCTCTTTTTGGAAATGTTAATGCATAGGATATCGGAATCATCATATTAGGATTAGACATATGTGATATAATTGAGCCATCAAAAAACTCAATCAAAGCATGTATTCTACTTTCTCTATGGATAATCGCTTGAATTCTGTTTATATCTATATTAAAAAGTATTTTTGCTTCGATGATTTCTAATCCCTTGTTCATCATTGTTGCAGAATCAATAGATATTTTATTACCCATGTTCCAAGTGGGATGATTGGTTGCATCTTCGACAGTAATTTTATTAAAATCCTTCAAATCTAAATCTATAAATGGTCCACCAGAAGCTGTGATAGTTAATTTTTTTATATTTTTTTGATAATAATCTTGATTATTAATTTTATAATCTAGTCCGGAGGATAAAATAATTTGTAGTAATGCATTATGTTCACTATCAATAGGGATAAGTTTAGCTTTTGTTTTTTTTAGTAATGAAATAATTGCGTTACCAGCAGATACAAGTATTTCCTTATTCGCAATTAAGATTACTTTATTGCATTTAATTGCTTCAATTACAGGGTTAATGCAATCGAATCCAACAATAGCTGCAATTATAGAAGTGACTTTAGAATCTGAGATGATGAGACTTAACCCACTACTACCATATAGTATTTTAGTGTCATCAACTTTATTCCCATATTGCTTTACAAAATTATCATAGGAATTACTATCAGTTATAACTGCATATTTTGGATGATATTGTTTAATTTGCTTATAAAAAAGTAGAGTATTTTTATTGCATGATATCCCAAAAATCGATACCTCATTAGATAGTTGTGATATAACGTTTAAAGAACTTTGACCAATTGATCCAGTACTTCCCAATATAGTTACCATCTTCATATCATAAACCATATGTAAAATAGTGGTAGAGATGGCAGATAACTATCAAGTCTATCTAATAGCCCACCATGACCCGGCAAAATATTACTCGTATCTTTTACAACATATGCACGTTTAACAAGACTTATAAAAAGATCACCCAAAAATGCTAACAAAACAAATAGACTTAAAAAAATCAAATCAGTATTTGTCCATATTAAATTATTCAAATTAAAAAATATAATGAAGAAAAAAAGCGATAGTATATAAGATCCAATATATCCCTCTAGAGTTTTATTGGGACTAATATTAGTTACTATTTTATGTTTACCAATAGATTTGCCTACTATATATGCAGAAGTATCAATAATGGAAACTAAATATATAATTAATAGGAAATAAAATTTATTATCTGGTAAATTATTATTTGACAAAAGTAAAGTATTATCAGGGGAAAGATTAATTAAATGAAGAAAAAATATAGAAAATATTATAACTCCTATCCAATTATTATTGTTTTTTAAAAAATATTTTAATCTTTCAGAATCGATTAACATATATAAGATCAAAAAAATCCAAAAAAATAAAGATAGTAGTGATACATAGTACATATCAATGGTATTAAAATGATGAATTAATAATAATAAAGAAAAAAATATTGATGTCTTTAATTTAGATTTTGATTGGAGTGTAGCCCATTCATAAAATGATATTAGTACGATTAAATATATAGTAAATAACATAAAAAAGTTGTTACCAAAAAAATATACAGACATTAAATAAAGAAGAATAGCTGTTACGGTCATAAATCTCTTAAGAAACTCTGCCATTATTTTATAAGACCAAACTTTCTCTGGGTGTTTTCATAATCATCAAAAATACGCTCTAAATCTTTTTTAGAGATATCTGGCCATAATACATCAAGAAACTGAAGTTCACTATATGCTGCTTGCCAAAGCATGAAATTACTCAATCTTCTATATCCACCTGTTCTAACAATTAAGTCAGGATAATCCTGACTTGTTGAAAGATATTTAGATAGTGTTTCAGAGTTTATTTGTCCATGATTTGATAGTGCAAGATTAGCTGAATTAATAATATCCCAATGACCACCATAATTATAAGCAATATTTAATTTATAATCAGAAAAGTTTTTAGATTCATGCTCAGCATGGTGTACTATATCAAGAATTTTATTTGGCAATGAAGATAAGTCACCTATCACTTTGAATTTAATCTTATTTTTTATCAATTCGTTGAAGTGCTCATTGATAGATAATTCAAGAAGCTGAGATATGAATGAAATCTCTGTTTGATTTCTTTTCATATTCTCACTACTCATTGCAAAAAATGTTGCTGTATTACAACCTAGTTCGGTACAAGCTTTGAAAATTTCATAAACTCTTGATGAGCCAACCTTATGACCATGTTGTCTAGACTGTCCTAATGATTTAGCCCAACGTCCATTGCCGTCCATTATAAAAGCAATGTGTTTCAAATCTAAACTTCGCTGATTTCTTCAATTTTTTTTGTAATAATATTTTCAGAGATCTTAATATATTCATCTGTGAGGTCTTGAATTTCAATAATATAATCACGTTCAAAATCTTTTGAAATCTTTTTTTCTTTTTCTAAATTAGAAATAGATGTATTTGCATTTCTGCGAATATTTCTCAATGTAATTTTTATATTTTCACCTTCCTTTTTAACAATTTTATTTAAGTCAGCTCTACGTTCTTGTGTGAGAGGTGGAAACTTAATATGAATATTAGTTCCATTAACAACAGGATTAACACCTAAATTACTGTCAGCTAGTGCCTTCTCTATAGATGAAACTGCATTTTTATCCCAGACACTAAGTGATATGGTAGAAGCATCAGATACAGTGATGTTGGCTAATTGTTTGATAGGTGTAGTAGTGCCAAAGTAGTCAACATTGACCTGATCAAGAATGCTCGGATTAGGTCTTCCGGCTCTAATTTTAGATAATGTGGCTTTGAAGCTATCTATACTCTTATCCATAGTAGATATAGTATCAGCTTTAATTTTATCAAACATAGTATGAGTTTAACTTATTTGATTATAAACTTCTTGTGCAAAATCTTCTGTTTTTTTCTCAATTCCCTCACCCACTTCATAACGAGTATAAGAGATTATTTGATTATCTTTGATAACTTTTGACAGTGAAATAGCAGGATCTTTTACAAAAGGTTGATTCAATAGGGTATTTTCATTAATAAACTTCTTCATTTTTCCTTCAAGAATA
>Ga0181598_1001635_pt1 | contig 21673 bp, 17 predicted proteins | sample 041ome_4_FD_153295 | JGI IMG/M metagenome (GOLD analysis project Ga0181598, IMG submission 153295) | Coastal salt marsh microbial communities from the Groves Creek Marsh, Skidaway Island, Georgia - 041404US metaG (spades assembly) | ecosystem: Environmental > Aquatic > Marine > Intertidal zone >... | reverse complement strand
ATAACTTTTCCCCAATCAATATCTAATTCCTCAGCAATTATCATAGGCATAGATGTCTTGACATTTGAGCCAAATTCTGGATTCGGAGAAAAAAGAGTAACAACCCCATTCTCCCCAATTTTAATATAGCTATTAAGCTCAAACCATTCGTTTGGCATAGAAAGCTCTTCTTTTGTGGAAAAGGTGCATCCAGTCAAAGCATTGAAACTTAAAATCATACCTCCTGATGCTAATGAAGAAACCCTCATAAAAGAACGCCTACTCAAAGTATTTGCTGAATTTTTCATAATGTCAATATTCAATTTTTGTTAGCGGCTATCTTAATTGCCTTTTTAATTCTTGTATATGTTCCACAGCGGCAAATATTTCCGTTCATTACGGATTCAATGTCCTCATCAGTAGGATCGGAATTTGATTTTAGTAGTGCTGCTGCCTGCATAATTTGTCCAGATTGACAATACCCACATTGAGGCACGTCTTCTGCTATCCAAGCAAGTTGTAAAGGGTGATCCCCTTTTTCTGAAAGCCCTTCAATTGTTGTAATTTTTTGATTTCCCACATTTGCAATGGGGTATTGGCAAGATCGAATGGCAATATCTTCAACATGAACCGTACACGCCCCACATTGGGCTATACCACAACCATATTTTGTTCCTACTAATCGTAAATAATCTCGTAACACCCAAAGCAAGGGAGTCGAGGGATCTACATCCACTTTACGATCTACTCCATTTATATTCAATAAGTAAGTACTCATAATTTCAAATTAATATAAATAACATTTGACAATAATCAAGGGGGAAAGTTTAAATGTGTAAAACCTAACCTAGTATATAGGGAAGAATGTAGACTATGATATTGCATTCAAAAGCTAAAACTTCTCAAGCACTTCTAATCCAAACACAGGGGCATGGGTTTTGGAAAATGGTTTTTCTATTGAAACAGGGAGATGGGATTTGTTATGTAATCCATTCTCTCTATCTTAGAGGTATTATTAATCATAAATCAATTAAAATGAAAAAAATATTATTTGTTTTCACACTCCTTTTGGGTCTATTTGTTAATGCTCAAGAGGGACCGTATCTAATTAGAACACACGAAATTAGGGTAGAAGGAAATGTAGCAGCATTCATTGATGCTCAAAAAACCTTTTACAAAGCTATAGCAAAAGATGCTGTGGATAGAGGAAAATGGGCGGGTTGGGCATGTTTTCAATCAGTAACAGATCCCAATAATTTTGTTTTTCTTCATCACTTTAATAGCCCAGAACAACTTGAAAGTCTCAACCCTATGGACATCTGGTCAACTGAAATACCAAAAAGATTAGGCTTATGGCAACCAGACGCAAGCTCATTTACAGCAAATGGCACGTTTGCTTCTCAACATATATATCAAATGGTAGATAACATCATGGGAAATCGTTCAAATTATTTTTATTTAAATCTTTTTAAATCAAATAATACAGTAAAGTTTGTAAGAAATAATGATTTATATGGTAAGGAAGTAGTGAAACCTCAACTTGGGAAAGAAAATAATCCTAATAACTGGGCTTATGGATTAAGACTTACTAATCCCAATTGGTCTCAAGGTGGGATTGTAACATACAACGGAATTTCTTTTGATGGATTTGAAACACTTTCAAAAGCACTAAGAGCTGCGGCTTACGATGCAGATGCAAAGCCAAATAAGTATCAGCAAAATTTCAATGAGAAAGCTACTCAAATGGATGTGGCTGATGGTTTTCAGGAAATTCACAGAACACTGTATAGAGTTATAGATGATACCTGGAGATAATGTAGTTACATATTAACGTAAACCCTCCCAAGCGGAGGGTTTTTCTTTTACACCAATGCCGACAACCCAAATCCTTTCAAATCCATTGATATCATTGCCTTAAGAGAAAATTCCTGTGTTGTGGTTTTAGGGGGGTGATGTTTGGGGAAAGTTTGTAGTGTGTTTTGAAATAAATCCCATTCTCTATATCTTAGAGGTATTATTAACTATAAATCAATTAAAATGAAGAAATTAATTCTTTTTACTCTTTCAATTCTATTGCTTTCATGCAATCAACCAAATGAAAGTTTAGACGCTTCAAATAAAAAAGAGATTTTCAATAAAAATGTGTTGACAATTAAAGAAATGCTCAATGGATTCTATGAAGAGGATTCAGAAAAATTTATGAGTGTATTTGCTGATAGTGTTAGATGGAGCGGTCCAGATAAAATTAAATTGAATGACTACGAGTCTAAGGAAGTTTTAGAATCTGCTTTAAACGGATATATGGCTCTTTACGACAATCACGAATTAAGGGACATTAGATTTTTTGGAGGAAGTGCTTACTCTGATTCTGGAGAAGGAAGTGATAGTCCGAATGCAATAAGAGTATTTGGGAACTGGCATCATACCCACACAGAAACACAAGTTGATGTAACTCACAAATGGGTAGGAATAATGTGGTTTAATGAAGATGGAAAAATATATCAATTCAACGATTTTTTTGATGTTGGGGGTTTTCTTACTCAGCATTTGAATTAACTACATACTAAACACCCTCCCAAGTGGAGGGTGTTTCTTTTACACCAATGGACACAATCCAAATCCCTTCTAATCCATTGATATCATTGCCTTAAGTTAGGATTCCTGTGCAGTGGTTTTAGGGCGTAGTTTGTTTTGGGTTAAAAGAATCCCTAGAGACACTACCTCAGCTCTCAGTATATTTGATTAAATAACATTGTATTTTCTAAGTAGAATTAAAAAAGGGTGAGAACCATTCTAAATTACCCTTCAACTTTTAGTAATTCAGATTCTCCGTTTATAAAATATCAAGATAAGTTTTGGTTTTAAAATAAGAATCAAATGCTATCTTTTAAAATTACATTAAATATTACTTTTACTATTATCAAATTATTTCACAATGACATTTAAGAAAGTTTACTTTGGTTTATATCTAATTTCAATATTCCTTTTTTCTTGTTCTGACAACAAGAACATGTTACTTGTTGCACCCGTTTTTTCTGACCATATGGTTCTTCAACAACAGGCACAAGTGCCCCTATGGGGTAGCGGTACTCCGGGTGATACTATTGAAGTAACTTCTAGCTGGGGAGAGGAATCAAAATCAAAGGTGCAAAAGAACGGCAGTTGGACAACTTTATTAAAAACCCCAAAATTTGGAGGGCCTTTCCAAGTTAAAGTGCGTTCAGGTTCAAATGAAATTGAATTTGATGATGTTTTAATTGGTGAAGTTTGGTTAACCTCTGGTCAATCAAATATGGAATGGCCTATGAGTGCCAGACTAGCAAATCAAGAGGATGAAATTAAAAATGCCAATTACCCAAACATCAGGATGTTTTCTGTACCCAGAAATTTGAATGGAAGCAATATTAACAAGGCCTCATGGAAAGTTGCTTCCACAGAAAACGCGCCTAGTTTTAGTGCAGTTGGTTATTTTTTTGCGCGTGAAATACATCAAAAATTAGGTGTTCCAATAGGAATTGTGAATAGCTCATGGGGGGGGACGCGTGTTGAAGCATGGACAAGTATTGAAAAATTGGCAAGCATGAAAGAAAGTGCTAAAGGGGCAAAAGAAATAATGGAAAAAGGAGGGTTGGAATCAATCAAGGAAAAGGCAGTTAAGTTAAATGAAGCATCAAGAATAAAAAATGAATTTTATTTGAAAGAAAAAAGTTACAATGTGCCCGAATCTATTGAGGATTGGAATGAATTAGTATTAGGAGACGAACAGTTTTATTCTGGTGAATATAATGATGATGACTGGTCTGAATTCAATTTTGATAGTTCAGAAAGGGAACGATTCACTTTTGAATTTGTTTATAATTTAAATAACCTAGAAGCAGATGGCGTGATGTGGATTAGAAAACACTTTGATCTAGACAACCCCGATGAAGAATTCAGCTTTATAGTAGAGGGAGGTATAGACGATTTTGATCATACTTATTTAAATGGAACTCTTATTGGCTCGGAACTTGCCTGTTGCACAAACCGTAAATACGACATCCCAAAAGGACTTTTAAAGAAAGAAGGAAATATTATAGCCATTAGAATTATTGATACAGGTGGAGAAGGGGGTTTTCGGGGCCCAATGTATTTAAAAAGTGGAGAAAACAGAATAGCTTTGGATCAAGGAAATATAAAATATAAACACACTGCATTTTTATTAAATAACTCTATTCAAGCGCATAATTTTTCAACAGATGATCTTTTGAAAGACGGCTCTTTAATAAGAAATTCTATCGATGAAGGAGTAAGCATACAAAATCCGAATGTGTATAGTGTTTTATATGATAAAATGATTACCCCCATTGCACCTTATAAAGTAAAAGGGTTTTTGTGGTATCAAGGGGAGAGCAATGTGGGTAATTTTGATGAATACCAATCCCTTTTTAGTGGTATGATAGCAGACTGGCGTGAAAAATGGGGGGATAACAACCTACCCTTTTATTTTGTACAAATTGCTCCTTACATCTACACTCCAGAAGCACAATCACAGGAACTTCGGGATGCACAACGAAAAAGCTTAGAGTTAGAAAAAACAGGTATGGCTATTACTATGGATATAGGTGAAGAAAACGACATACATCCTGCAAATAAGCAAGACGTGGGTTTAAGGTTAGCTAGACTTGCGCTTCATCATGATTATGGATTCGAAAATATAATTCCAAGTGGACCCCTCTACAAGAGTCATAAAATAAATAAAAATAAGGTGATTGTTTACTTTGATTATGCTGACAATGGCTTTTTACAAAAAGGACCCTTAGAGGGATTTGAAATTGGTGATGAATATGGTCTTTTTTTACCTGCTAATGTAAGAATTGAAAAAAATTACTTAATCCTTACAAATCCTAAATTGACTTATCCAAAACATGTTCGCTACGGATGGAAAAACTATTTTAATGGCACTCTTTTTAACAAAGAAGGTCTTCCTGCATCTTCTTTTAGTTCGAACTAATATTTTATTCTAATTATTCACGCTTAAATTCAATTCATTTTTAATTAAAACCCTAAGTTCTTCAACTTATACAAGTGCCTGTTCATAAAATGCAACATGAAGACTGTCAAGTCTTTTTAAGCTGGTAAGCGTGATTAATGAAATATTGGTCTTTATTTAGTTCTGATAACAGTTTATTGACTTTTTCATTTACTCATGGTTTATTCAAATATATAAGAAGGCCATGTTATATACAAAAATATATGATGGACCCTGATGCTGATATAATTGTAAATAATCTAAATCATCGGAATATTTTCAGGGGGTAATTGTTATATTTAGTCAATTAACTATAAACATAAAATTCCAAATAACAATTAAGTAATATGGGGAGGAGATTTTACTTTTCACATTCATTTATTAAAAATAAATTCTTACTTGTAATTTGCTTAATTTCTTCAATCACAGTTTTTGGCCAAAACTTATCCTCTTTAAAAGATTCTATAATCAAGTTTAAGGCATCAGATCCCCAGAAAGCACTTAATTTAACTTTTAAAGCACTTAATCAATTTGACTTGGAGGAGTTAAACTATGATTTAGTTGAATTAAATTTTTTTATAGGTGAAATCTATTTTTTTAAAAAAGATTACCAAAAATCACTAAAGTATTTATCCCTATCATTAAGAATTTATGAAGCACTACCCCTTGATCTGAGAGTACATAAAAAAATAGAAAAATTGCCTTGGGTTTTGTTAGCATTAGGCAGTGTGTATTATGAAAATGGAAACTATGAAAAAGCAATATCGATTTTCAAAGATGCTATAAAAAACTTTAATTTATTTGAAGAAGAATTTAAAGAGAATCGAATATCTGGCATAAATGCAGCTGAGACTAATCTGGCACAAATCTCTAAAAAGCAATTGAACTTCGATCAAGCAATGTACTATTATGAAAGTATTCTTGAGAGAATAAGTAATGAGTTAAAAGAGAATAAAGATGCTGCCTTTTTGTTCACTTATTTACATATTATGGACCTCTATTTTATTGCTGGCGACGAATTTCAAGCAATGAAGTATTTCGATTTATCAACTGAATTATATGAAAATGAAATTAAAAGCCTAGATGTTCAATTGTTTTATTCAAAAGTAGTTTCTAGATACGCTAAACATTTAAAAAGTAAAAATAGATTTAGAGAAGCCATTAAATATTTTGAAGAAGCAAAAAAATTAATTTCTGATTCTTCATATGAAATTTCTGACATCAATCTTTTAATATCTGAATGTTATTTAGCTGTTAATGAGTATGATAAAGCAGAGGAAATGTATTTAAATGTTTTCATGAATAAAGATTTGTCAATTACAGATAAAGTCAGAGTTTCTAATGGATTGGATCAAATTTATTCTTATCAACAAAGGAATAAAGATTTAAATCAAATTTACAGATCAATCATTAAATTATATACTGAAAAAAATGAATTTATAAATTTTAATGATTTAGAAAATCAGATGATTATTGCTGACAAACAAAGGGAAATAAATGACAATAAATTAAGACGTTACAAAAACAATATTATTACAATAGTGATAGCATTCTTAACTGCAATTATAATGATTACACTAGTTTTCAACTCCAATTATCAAAAAATTAAGAACTCTAAATTAGAGATTGAAAAAAATAAGATTTTAATAGAACTTGATGCAAAAAATAGAGAATTGGTAAGTAAAACAAATTTTATTTTACAGAGAAATGAATATCTCAAAAAGATAAAATCTAAATTAGATAAAAGCAAAGATAATGAACACTTCTACGACCAAATATCTAGGGAAATTTTAGAATTAATTAATTCAGATAAGTATTATAAAGAATTTGACAAAATATTTACAAAAGTATACCCTGAATTCTATAAAAAACTAAATTTAAAATTTAATCTATCTCAGACTTATCTTAGACTAGCAGCATATATTAAAATGAAACAAAGTAATAATGAAATTGCAAAAATAACTGGGATTTCAATAAGAACAGTAGAAACTCAAAGATACAGGCTTTCAAAAAAATTAAAATTAAATAAAAACCAAGACCTAAATAAATTTTTAGAAAATTTTGAAAATGAAACATAAAGATTTATGTAATAACCTTGTAGTAACATTGTAATAACCTTGTAGTATTATTGTAGTATGGTATAAATTGTAATGGTTATAAGTTATCTGTAATATAGCTCTAACAAAAATCATTACATATGAAACCAAATTTCTTTACAATATTTTATTTATCCTTGTTTACGATATTTAGCTTATCAGCTCAAAATATTGTCAATGGTTTAATAACTGACGAGGAAGGTGTTTTTTTGCCTGGAGCTTCAATTACTGTATTAGATAGTGATATAGGTGTTATTTCTGATTTTGATGGAAAATTCTCTATTCAAGCCAATGCTGATGATACTTTAATTATCAGTTATGTTGGTTACACAAACCAAGAAATTGTTGTAGGTGAAAATTCAAATTTTCAAATCACTTTAAAATCGAATTTACTTGACGAAGTTGTAGTAACAGCATTAGGTATTTCTAGAGAAAAAAAATCTTTAGGCTACTCTGTAAGTGAAATATCTGGAGATAATGTAAATACAATTAAGGACAATAACCTTGGTAATTCTCTCGCAGGTAAAGTCGCAGGATTACAGATTTCAACAGCTGGGTCTTTAGGATCTGGCTCAAGAATTACAATCCGTGGTAACAATTCACTGGGGGGTAATTCTCAAGCACTAATTGTTGTTGATGGAATGCCAATTAATTCATCTTTACCATTAGGGAATGATGGCGGTCAAAGAGAGTCTGGTTCAAATGACTCTGGCGGGTCACCGAGTTATGAACCTAGTATTGGCGGGGGTGGTATCGCCGACATTAACCCTGACGATGTTGAATCCATTTCAGTACTTAAGGGGCCTGCTGCATCTGCTCTATACGGTTCAAGAGCCGGTAATGGTGTGATTCTTATTACAACCAAAAAAGGTTCAGGCTCTGATAGATTAGGAGTCACATTAAAAACGAACGTGTATGCTGATAGCCCTATGTTCTTACCCATTTTTCAAAATGAATTTGGTCAAGGTATGCTAGGAGCTCCAAATTTAGATCGTTCGGCTGGAACCTGGGCATCTACTTCTTGGGGAGGCCCATTAAACGGATCTCAACAACCCTATTATGATGGTACTGCTAAAGCTTATTCTGCTCAACCTAATAATGTAAATGACTTTTTTACAACAGGAATACGTTCCATTACATCCCTGTCGGTTGACAAAGCATCACAAGCGGGTTCCATTCGATTTTCTTACACGAATAATTCATCTGGGGCAATTGTAGAAAAATCTGAATTAAATAGTCACAATTTTAATTTAAGAGCAGTAGCTAATCTTTCAGAAAAATTAACTGTAGATACTAAAGCTACTTATTTTACTCAAATAGTCAATCAGAGAGCATCTGCAACTGGAGCCCAAGGTTATATAGGTAACTTATACAAGATGCCAAGGAACGTTGGGATTGACGATTTGCGTGATTATCAAATGGAAAACCCTGGAACACCATCAGAATTTGCGGTAATTTCTTATGGTAATCAAGTAGGAAACCCTTTCTGGCAGTCACAACATGATGAGAATAGTGTACGTAGAAATAGATTTCTAGGCTACGCCAAAATAAATTATGATTTTACAGACTGGCTCAATGCCTTTGTGCGTGTTGGTGCTGATGTTACAAATGTAAGAGATAACGCTGTCTATAAACCTGGACATCATTTTTATACTCCTGGGTCAATGAGCCTTCAAGAAAGCCAATTTGTCGAGTTAAATTCTGAATTCTTGGTAACGGCAAATCATCAGTTCACGGATAAATTAAATGTCATAGCCAACTTAGGTGGAAACTTATCAAAGAGAAGCTCTGAAGGAATGATGCTTTTTGGTTCTGATTTTAAAATTCCAACGAAGTTTTTCTTAGCAAACTTGAATTTGCTTGCTGCTCCTGTAGAATCTCCACAGGCAATCAAAAAAGTTAACTCTGTCTACGGAGCCGTAAATTTAGCCTATGATGACTTCTTGTATTTAGACGGATCTATTCGTAATGATTATTCATCGACTTTAAGTGAAGACAATCGATCTTATATATATAATTCTCTTAGTTTATCTGCTATACTCAACAGGTTTATCGATCCTGAACAGAAATTTTTCAATTTGGTTAAAGTTCGTGCTAGTTTAGCAGAAGTAGGTAACGACACTGATCCATACCAACTCGTTCAAACATATAATGTTCCTGGTCAAGGTTACCTTGGGCTGACTACTTTAAGTAACTCCCCTGTCAAACTTAACTCAGATTTAAAGCCTGAAACGGTAACTTCTACTGAATTTGGAATCGAATTGAGTATGCTTCAAAACAAGATTACTTTAGATGTAACTGTTTATGATATGGAAACAAAAGATTTGATTTTTGATGTTCCAGTTCCTGCAGCTACAGGGTTTTTGTTTAATAGAGAAAATATTGGTCTGGTATCCAATAAAGGTTTAGAGATTGCACTTGGCGCAACCTTAATAGATAAAGCAAATTTATCTTGGAACACTTCACTTTTCTATTCAAGTAATGAAAATAAGGTTGAAAAGTTAATAGACGGTCTTGAAAGCTTTGTTTATAATACTACAACAGATGGAAATCTACAGGTTAAAGCAACCGAAGGCGGAAGTATTGGTGATTTATATGGAAGGGTCTTTACTGGAGAAACGGATGCAGGTGGTTTGCCACTCGGTTCTGCAGGTCCTACAGAACTCCTAGGAAATGCACAACCTGATTTCTTAGCCGGATGGTCTAACTCCATTAAGTATAAAGATTTATCATTGAGTTTCTTAATTGATGCTCGAGTTGGGGGTCAAATATATTCACAAACATCTGCGGATTTGGATAGAGCAGGCGTGTCAAAAAGAAGCTTGCAATACCGAGATGGAATAGTAGTAAATGGAACGAATACGGGGACTGGAGCTGCTAATACGGTAAGAATTAGTGGAGAAGAATACTGGACAGCAATGTCTGAAATTTCTGGCAACTATGTTTATGATCAAGACAATATAAGACTTAGGGAATTATCTATAGGATATATTATTCCTAAAGTTTCTTCAATTGGACTTAACAGTGCAAATATTCAATTGGTAGGTAGAAATTTATTCTTCTTCTCCAAAAGCGCTGATGACATTGATCCTGAAGCTATGCTAGGTACATCAATTGGTGTCCAAGGGATGTCCCATTTCGCTATGCCTACTTTGAGGAGTTTAGGTTTGAATCTAACAATTAACTTTTAATTAAATATTAAGAAAATGAAAAATAGAATTTTAATTTTATGTGGTAGTTTATTTCTTGCTACAGTTCTTTCTTGTACCTATGACTTTGATGAAATTAACATACAACCTGATGCACTAACTACAGATGATATCAGTGCCAAGTTTTTTGTAACTAATATTCAACAAAAGCTTTTAAGACCTACCATGGTTCCGCTTTGGTTTGGTGATGTAATACACCCTGATCAATTTTCTGGTCAAATAGCAAATGGATACTCAGGACACAGTCTCGGCCTAGACCCCCATGCTTGGAATGGTGATTTAGGGTGGGTATACAATAGTTTTTATACAGATCTTGGTAGTTGGGATTGGCTTGCGAGTTACAATAGTGACTTAACTTCATACTTGAATAATGTCGGAGAAGGGGGGCCTTTAGAGGATGACATGTATTATGCTCTTGGGCTAATTATGAAAGGGTTTTATTATCAACTATTTACTGAAACCTTTGGCATGATACCTTATAGTGAAGCCTCTGATCCAGATATAACTTTACCTAAGTACGACGATCAACTTACTATTTATAAAGGTATAGTTGCTGACCTTGACCAAGCCATAGAAATTATTGGAAACAAAACAGAAGCTGGAAGTGGATTTGGTGTCCTTCGTGAAAATGATGTAATTTTTAAGGGGAATATGCAAAACTGGAAACAAGTAGCAAATAGTTTAAAGTTGCGTATTGCACTTAGAGCTCATGGAGGTATTGGAGAAAATTTTTCTTCTACAGCTGTCTCTGAAGCAATTTCATCAGGAGTATTGGCTGATGCTGATGCTTTGTTTGAAGGTTATGCTGAAGAAAAAAACATCTGGGGAGGTTCCGCCTCATACGGAGATGTTTGGCATAGTTTCTCTAATAGTCAGTGGAAAACAACCGAAGCATTAATAAATATTTTAAAAACTAATTCTGATCCAAGATTAGCTCAGATGGCAAAACCTGCCGTGGGCGGGACAATGAAAATTACCAAGCCAACTGCTGGCGAAGGTGTGGCTTTAATCGCTGATCATGTTGCGTTCGTTAAAAGCACTCTTGATAAATCTGGACTTGTTTTAGATACGGATTATACATGGGTTGAAACAGCAGCTGATTTGACCATCACTATGCCAGAAAACACCAATTATATTGGCTTGCCCTCAAGGTTAAGTCCGAAGATTAAAGCATATATGCCTGCTAAAATGTTTTCTGATCCAGCAGACATCATAACTCAAAAGACAAATCAAGGAAAGCCATTATTTCCAACAATATTAATGACATCTGCTGATTCACATTTTATGATAGCAGAGGCAATTGTTAAAGGACTTGCAACTGGCGATGCGAATACCTATTATCAGCTAGGCTTAGAAAAAGCAATGGCAATTTGGAATACAGCGCCAACATCTGAATTTTTAGCATCTACTATGGGTTCATTAACTGGAACTATGGATGAAAAGCTTGAGAAAATAGCAACACAACGTTGGTTAGTTAATTACACTAACGGCTATGAAGGTTGGTCTATTGTAAGAGATACCGGTTATCCTACATCAGCAGTTATAACTTCTAATAATAACGATATAATAAGTTTTGCTGGTGAAATGAATGGTAAACAAGCACAGAGATTAAGATATGGCACAAGTGTTTATAGTTCAAACAATGCTAATGTAAATGCCGCTATTTCTTCGCAAGGTCCTGATAACATGACCACTAAATTATGGTTTGCTAAATAATACTTTTAAATAGTTTGTTTTATTTTTTAGGGGATTTGAATGTTTTCAAATCCCCTTTAGATTTGAAATTAAACATAACTGTTTCAAATTTTAATTAAATTATGATTAGGGGCCTTGTTCAAATAATTTTTCTTAATTCACTTTTGTCTTTTTCGCAATCAAATAATTCTAACTTAGAATATTTATATCCTAGTGAAGGTTTAGAATTTAAGTATCAGGAAGATTGGGGTAGAGAAAACTATAAAAAAGTAATTAAACAATTCAAAAATAATCCATTAGAAATAAACGACATTGTATTTTTAGGGAATAGTATAACTGCTGGCGGAAAAAATTGGGCTGAAAGACTAGATTACCCAAAGATTAAAAATAGAGGTATTAGCGGGGATGTAACCGATGGAGTATTTGCTCGCTTAGAGGAAATTATTCATTACAGAGCAAAAGCAATTTTCCTATTAATAGGAATTAATGATATCTGGAACAATGGTTCACCTAATATTCCCTCAACCGAATATATTGGGGCAAATATTGTTAAAATAGCTCAATACTTAAAAATGAGGAGTCCTAAATCTCTAATTTATGTTCAAACTGTTTTACCAACTCAAAAAGAGGATTTTATTGAAAGCATAAATGCGGTAAATGAAATTATAATGTCCTCTGAAAATAATGATTTTAAGGTTATAGATCTCCATTCTATTTTTGTGAATGAGGATGGCTTAATTTATAAGGAATATTCAACTGATGGAGTTCATCTCAACGAAACAGGTTATGAAAAGTGGGTAGAGTTAATTAAACCAATAGTTCATTCAATAAAATAAGTATATAAGATAATGTATCGCATAATCCCCAACAAAAAGCATATCTAAATTGTAATTCTATAGACTCTAAAAGTATGTTACTTTAACTCAAACCATACCAACGATAAAAATACTTAAGACAAATTTTTACGTCTTTCGTAATGAAAAGAAAGTCTGAACGCAAATAAAAAATTAATATTTATTTTCATATAAAAATTCACAATTTGAAATATCTCTTATATATAATATTTTTATTTTCCTATTCAATAAATTCTCAAGAAACAAATCAAACTGAATTTTACGGAAAAGAACACTTTTTAATTGAAGGAACAATTATCCCAGATCATCTTAAAGAAAGTCCCTATGACAGGCTTCCAGTTTCATATAAAGAGATTGTGCGGACCCCTGTATGGGATTTGTCAAAATCTTCTGCTGGCATATCTATTCGATTTTCAACAAATACATCTAATCTGAAAATTAAATGGGAAGTCTTGAACAACTTTTCAATGGATCACATGCCTGATACCGGGATTAAAGGAGTCGATTTATACTATAGAAACGGTCAAGAATGGCAGTATTTAAATACTGGTCGTCCGAAAGGTTTAATTAACGAGTATACACTTATCGAAAATATGAAAGAAGAGATGAGAGAGTTTAAAATTTTTCTTCCTCTTTATGATGGCATAAAAAACATTGAGATCGGCATAGATTCAACAAGTAATATTATAAAACCAACTAAAAATAAAAGAAAACCTATCATATTTTATGGCACGAGTATTACCCAGGGTGGATGTGCATCACGACCCGGTATGGCTCACACTAACATAATTTCAAGAAAATTAGATATCGATGTTGTTAATTTTGGGTTTAGTGGTAATGGACGTATGGAACAGCCTATCGCAGAAATAATTTCCTCTGTAGAACCTTCTCTTTATATCATAGAGTGTATGCCCAATATGATTAAACCAGAATTAATCACTGAAAGAACAATTCCACTAGTTAATACTATAAGAGAAAAGAATCCAAACACACCAATTATTTTTGTTGATCTATTTAAATCACCAATCACCATATTAAATATTAAAGCAAAAAGTGAAAACATAGCCATGGATAATGCTTTAAAAGCAGAATTTGAAAAGATGATTAAAAATGGATACAAAAATATCTATTTGATTGAAACGCCTAAACTAGCTGATTCCGATCATGAAGGAACTGTTGATGGTATTCATTTTACAGATCTAGGTTTTCTACGATATGCTGACTTTTTGATTTCTCAACTTAGGGCATTTGAACTGATTGCTGACATAAATTAAAAATACTTTACAAATAGAAAGAATTAACTTATATCTCTGGTTACAGCTCTATATACTCCACCACAATTTGACCTAAATTCCAACCGGGAACATAAAACGTAAAAGGACTATCTTCCAAAATTTCGTTAAAAATGCGTTGTTGTAACACACTTGAATTTCCAGTGATTATGGTTAGGGCAAACGACCCCTTTTTCTGTTCCTTGGCTAAGGTGTCTTTTACCAATTCCATGGCTTCTTTATGCCGAATCATATGAAGATCGAGTGTTGTGATGGGATAGGAATTAAGAGTAAATCAAAAGAAGCATCAATTTTGAATGGCTTCCAAATAGGTTTGAAGAAATGCCTGATCATTTTGGTTTGAATCACCATAAAATGAACGCAGGGAGTCTAATTTTTTATGAAGCTGAGTTTGTATCCTAGCATAGGATTCTTCACCATACACATTTCGCATTTCTGAGGGATCTTTTTCCAAATCGTACATTTCCCATTCATCAATATCGTAGTAAAAGTGAATTAGTTTATAGCGATCCGTTCGAATCCCATAATGTCGTTTCACCATATGTACGGAAGGATATTCGTAGTAAGTATAATATATGGCGTCACGCCAAGAGGTGTCGGTTTGACCAACAAGTTTTCTAAACGATTCCCCTTGCATATCACCTGGTTGGGGTACGCCAGCATACTCCAAAAAAGTAGGAGCAAAATCAAGATTTTGCACCATTTTATCAACTACTGATCCAGCGGGAATTTCTTTTGGATATCGCATGAGTAGTGGTGTCCGTAAGGATTCTTCATACATAAACCGTTTGTCAAACCAACCGTGTTCACCTAAATAAAAACCTTGGTCTGAGGTATATACTACGATTGTATTTTCTGTTAATCCTTCTTGATCAAGATAATTCAAAAGTTCGCCCACTCCATCATCAACAGATTGAATGGTTCTTAAATAATCTTTAAGATATCGATTAAATTTCCAGAGCGCCAAATCTTTTCCTTCTAACGGGTTGGCTCTCAAGGCATCATTTTTCGGAGTGTATGCTTTTAACCAGGCTTCTCTTTGTTCGGGAGAAAAGCGCGCTAATTCTTGATCAAAACCTGTTTCATTTCCATAGGGATCGGTAATCATTTTAAAATCATGCCCCCAACGGCCGTGGCCATACCCACCTGCACTTGCTAATTGTTCTTCTGATGCGGCAATTAACATTTCTTGCGTTTTGGCAGCCGTGCCTCTATTGGAGTAATCATCAAAAAAATTGGCTGGAGGGTCAAAGGTTTTATCGTCAAAAAGAGTGAGGTATTTTTCTTCTGGTTTCCAATTTCGATGCGGGGCCTTTTGATGATAAAGCAATAAAAAGGGACGGTCTTTATCTCTTTTTTGCGACAACCAATTTAATGTTAGCGAAGTGGTTATGGAAGTAACATAGCCAGGAATTCGCTCTGTGGTTCCATTAATAATAAAATCGGGATTGTAATAATGCCCTTGACCGGGTAATACTGCAGAGTAATCAAATCCCTGGGGGAGTCCACGCAAATGAATTTTACCTACTAATGCAGTTTGATAACCGGCAGCCTGTAGGTGTTTGGCAAAATTATCCTGATCCCAATTAAAATCCTGCACATTATCTACTTTTCCATTAACAAAACTATGTTTTCCCGTTAGCATCACCGCTCTGCTTGGTGCGCAGATAGAGTTGGTAACAAATCCTTTGGTAAAAAGGGCCCCTTCTTGTGCAATACGATCAATATTTGGGGTAGAATTTAGGCCGTGTCCATAGGCACTAATGGCCTGATAAGCATGGTCGTCTGACATGATGAAAATAATATTTGGAGGGCTAGTTTTTGGCGCAGTACATCTTAAAAATAGTAGAGCAATAAGAATAAGTACAAAGGGTTTATTTCCCATAGAAAGTATTGATCGGTTTAAAAACTAAAGGTAAAAAATTAATTGATGCAGGCTTGTATTCTCTTAATTGGAATATCCAAACCGCTTGAGTTGTTGACTATTACTTCGCCAATTTTTAGCCACTTTGACAAATAGTTCAAGATGTATTTGTTTTCCAAAAAAAGCTTCCAATGATTTTCGTGCTCCGATACCGACGCGTTTTAATGAACTTCCTTTGTGCCCAATGATTATCCCTTTCTGAGTTTCACGTTCAACAAGAATTACAGCATTAATTTTTATTAACGCATCCTCTTCTTTAAATGATTCTGTAATTACTTCTACAGCATAAGGAATTTCTTGTGAATAATGTTCCAAAATTTGTTCTCGAATGGCTTCATTGACAAAAAATCGCTCAGGTTTATCCGTCATCTGATCTTTTGGGAAATAAGGAGGAGAGGGCGGAAGCAAAGTCAACAAATGGTCGAGCAATTCAGTTATGTAAAAGCCGGTTAGGGCAGAAATAGGAAATAGGGTAGCCTGAGGAATTTCTTTTTTCCAATAGTCCACCGCGGTTTCTAAAACCGCTTGGGAAACAGTATCAATTTTGTTGATCAAAATCAATATAGGGACTTTCGATTTTTTAATACGCTCTAAAAAGGCAGGTTCTTTTAGGCCTTGCTCGTCCACGGTTACCATGTAAATCAGTACGTCAGCATCCACAAGGGCTTCTTTTACAAAATTCATCATGGAAGATTGCATTTCGTAAACGGGTTTTATCACACCAGGTGTATCTGAAAAAACCATTTGAAAATGATCACCATTGACAATGCCTAATATTCGATGACGTGTAGTTTGGGCTTTGTGGGTAATTATTGAAAGATCTTTACCCACTAGAGCATTCATCAAGGTAGATTTTCCAACATTGGGGTTTCCAATGATGCTGATGTATCCCGATTTGTGATTTTCTGTTTCCAATCCCTTTTATCTGATTCAAAAGTACGTATAAAATGCTGTTCGCTTCTGCCCGAAAAGTTTTTAAAGTTAATCCCTTCTCTTTTTATGAAAATTTAACGGATTTACTGTAAAACGTTTTCATACTAAAGAACTCTTTAGGATAAAAAAATATAGTTCTTAAAATTCAGTTTTTGACTATTTTTGCCCTTTTTTGATCAATTTTGACCCATTTTTGATCAATTTTCGTCTTTTTTGATCAAATTTCAATGTTTTTTAATAAATACGGATTCCTATTTTATTTACCTAATCACATCCTTAAAATCTATATTTGGAATACTTAAGAAAAAGACAAACACCCATGGATTTTATAGAAATCTAAGGGCTTCATTGGTGTAAAAGAAAAACATTTTGCATCTTGAAGCCTAATCGTCAACTTTGCTGCGAAATGAAAGCTATGAAAAAGACCTTTGTTCCTTTACTCTTTATTGTTTGTTTATTGACCTTTGAAAAATCAACTGCGCAAGTAGCCAATACGGAGGTAAAATACACCTATAAAAGAGGGGATTACAATGGAATTGGGAAGTGGTATATGGGTAGAGAAATTGCATATGTAATGGGATTTCAGGGTATTGATTGGTTAGAAAGGTCTGAACGCGAAAAAGAGGAAAACGTTTCTACATTAATTAAAAACATGCGTATAAAACCTAATGACAGTATTGCAGATATCGGTGCAGGTTCGGGCTATCACGTATTTAAAATGGCACCCTTGGCAGAAAAAGGGTTGGTTTATGCCGTTGATATTCAATGGGAAATGTTAGATGCAGTACAAAAGAAAAAAACGTTGACAAACGTTAAGAACGTTGAAACTATTCTTGGCACTGAGAAAAGTGTTAATCTGCCAAAGCATTCAGTAGATAAAGTTTTAATGGTTGATGTCTATCACGAGTTTAGTTATCCTATAGAAATGATTGAATCCATCAAAAATGCATTAAAACCGAAAGGACAATTATTTTTAATTGAATATAGAGGTGAGGATTCAAACGTTCCTATAAAAAAAATCCATAAAATGACAGAAAAGCAGTCTGTTTTAGAGATGGAAGCCGCTGGTTTTATTCTAAAAGAAAACATTCGCAATCTACCTTGGCAGCATTGTATGATTTTTGAAAAGAAGGAGTAAAACCCGTTCGGTATGTTTTTCTTCCTTTCTGTAATCGTCAATCAAATAAGGCATGCGTTTTTTTATAAATTAAAAATGAGGTTGAATAAGGTTACATTAGAATTAAGCCAGTCTTTTATTTTACATTTAACATTCCAAAAGTCATAAGGTTGAAAAAAACAGTTTTTTTTTCATTATGTATAGGTCTACTATTAAGTTGTCAAACGGGCTGTAAAAAAAGTAAAAACGGTTCTGATTTTGAATCCCTCCAGCTAAAAACTTCTTTTGTAGATTTAAATAATAACGAAGTTGATTTGACCCAATATAAGGGAAAGCGTATTGTGCTCAATTACTGGGCTACATGGTGCGGACCATGTATTAAAGAAATGCCAGGACTTAAAAAAGCTGAAGAATTATTAGAAAACCATAACTACACTTTTTTATTAGTTTCGGATGAAACAATTTCTAAAATTTCTGAGTTTAAAATGAATAAGAATTTTGACTTCAACTTTTTGAAATCAGTTGAATCCATTGAAACACTTGGAATCTATTCGTTACCCACATCCTATATATTTGATGAGAAAGGAAAAAAAATTGAAACAATTGTTGGAACAATTGCATGGGATTCAGAACAAATAATAGATAAATTAAAAAAATTGTAATATGAAAAAGGGTATTGTTATTTTATTGTTTTTATCCATTTTTTCTTGTACTTCAAAAGAGGTTGTAATTGAAACACTTCCTTTTGTTCATGAAAACAATAATGCACAGGCGAGTTTAGTATCCAATCAGGGTTCTTTGTCTTTATCGTGGATTTCCTCTGATGAAGAAAAGAAAGCGGCCTTAAATATCAGTCAATTCAGAGACGGAAAATGGATACCACCCCAAACAATAGCAACGGGGTCTGATTGGTTTATTAATTGGGCTGATTTTCCAACTCATGCAATTAATGGTGAGTTAATCCTATCAAGCTATCTAAAGAAATCTGACTCTGGCACTTATACTTACGATGTTGTGTTAAGTCTGCAAAAAGTAACAGGAGAAAAAATAAAAGATGATTTTGTTTTACATACAGACGGTGTCAAAGCGGAGCATGGTTTTGTAAGTATAATTTCGAATGACACCAAAGGGTTTTTTGTTACCTGGTTAGACGGTAGAAATACAACGGAAAAAGGGCAAGACGGACATCATAAGCCAATGACTATCCGCTTTGCTGAAGTCACTCAAATTGGAGAGGTTATTAATGAAAAAGAACTTGATTCAGCCACTTGTGATTGTTGTCAGACATCAATGGCAGTTACAAAAAACGGGCCTGTGGTTGTTTACCGAGACAGAAGTGAGAAAGAGGTTCGAGACATTTATATTACACGAAAAATAAACGGTAATTGGGAAGCGCCAACTCCTGTTCATAATGACGGATGGATAATAAATGGTTGTCCTGTAAATGGTCCAAAAGTGGCTTCCAATTCAAATCATTTAGCTGTCAGTTGGTTTACCGTCTCAAATGAAAAGCCCACTGTAAATCTTTCCTTTTCAAACTCCAATGGCGCTTCCTTCGGCACCCCTATAAAAATTAACGACCTTGATGCCATAGGCAGAGTAGATGTAGCTTTTATTAATGAAAAGGAAGTACTAGTTAGTTATATTGAAGGTGAGGATAAGGGAACATATTTGAGAATTAAAAAGGTTTCCATCGATGGAAAAGTTTCAGCTCCAATTACAATTTCTAAAATTGATGGAGGAAGAAATACAGGTGTGCCTCAACTGGAACTATTTAATAATGAAGTATTTATTGTTTGGACAGTTTTTGAAGATGAAAAGAATAACCTAAAGTCGGTTAAATTAAGTACAGAAAATATTTAACTCAAAAAATTAAACTACTTTAGGCAAAATGGAGTAAGCCCAATAGATTAACAAAAACTGGATCGGTATCCTTAGCCAAAGAATCCAAGGGGAGATTCCAAGACTGTTAGAAGGGAAGAGCATGTTTACATGTACAATTAAAAACACCAACAACATGGCAATTATTCCCCATAAAGCAAGGCTTCTGGTTTGGGGGAAAAGAACCCCAATACCTAAAAGAATTTCAGCTACCCCACTTAAATAAATTAACAAATCATGGGCAGGTAAGAACTTTGGCATAAAGGGTCTGTAAAAGCCTGTATTGGTAAAATGAAGGATGCCAAGGAGGGTATAGATTACTCCTAACAATGGTATTTGTAGCATATTATCCAACCGATTTATAGTTTGATTTCAAGATACAGTTTAATTTTTTAGAATTAGAATTTGTAAAAAGTAAAAACAACATCATCATGATAAAAGGCCATATTTCCTAGTCTCATATAATTTCAAGAATACTTTTAATATTTGAGAAACCAAGACCCAAATTTATACAGCGAAATTGATGTAATTTCCTGCACTCAGTAAAATATTAGTATCTACAAAAGATTAGATCAAATTATTACTTCAGAAATAAAAAAACGGTTACACTTTTATAAAAGTATAACCGTTTTGTTGTTTTCGTAGACAACTCTATTCAAATATCGAACTTTGATTTTACACCTCGAGATTTTGAAATTACCCTTCAAACTATATACCTAATTCAAAATGATTAACATCATATTAAGTGTATTCATTAAACCTAATAGTTAATTTGCCATCTAAAATTAAAAGTGCCTCCATGCGAATTCTATTTAATTTATTTACAATAATCCTCATGTTTTCATGTAACAAAAAAGAAGACTTTCAAGAACAAGTTGCTAATGATTGTATTGGAGAATATACTTCAGAAGAAATAGAAGATACTCTTGTTTCGGCTTTTTTTGGACTTGACAATGCACTACCAAGTCTATTTTTATGTAATCAACAAGCAGGCCTGTTAGATGGTATGCCTGTTAATTTTAAATTCCCATTAGATGCATCAAGTTTATCAGAAACTGATTTTGAAGTTTTAGATAGCCTTGGAAATATACATACCCCTATTTGTGTTTCCATGGCCCCAGCTAATGAAAATGGAGAAAATCGAACTGTACTTCTCTTAGGTGAATTTGGCACCGCTGTTACTAATCCACCTGTTGAGGTTAGAGTTGTAGGGGATTTATTTACAACTGATACTTTATCGGGAGAGTCCGCTTGTTCAGAAATAATAAACTTAAAGGGAATTAATACCACGAATGTTATTCCGCTGGCTGATGGACCAAGTTTATTCTTTGCCCAAAGAATTGATGGTAATCTGAATGAATGTGATTCAGATACACAAACGATTCAAGTTGCATGGAATGGTGGTGTTACACCATATATAAGTGGTGATAGCGAATCTGACTTATTTCAGTACTATGTTGGCTATTCTTACTGTTCGGGGGAACTAATACCTCATGTGCCTATTTCTGTAGTAGATATAAATGACAACGACAACTTTCATCAACTTTGTTTTTCTACGAGTGATGAAATTGTTAAAATTTCAATGATGGCTTACAAGGTCGAAGATCCTAACCAAGACCCAAATTTATATAGCGAAATTGATGTCAGTTCCTGCACTAAGTAAAATATTAGATCAAATCATTTCT
>Ga0181598_1001625_pt1 | contig 21704 bp, 13 predicted proteins | sample 041ome_4_FD_153295 | JGI IMG/M metagenome (GOLD analysis project Ga0181598, IMG submission 153295) | Coastal salt marsh microbial communities from the Groves Creek Marsh, Skidaway Island, Georgia - 041404US metaG (spades assembly) | ecosystem: Environmental > Aquatic > Marine > Intertidal zone >... | reverse complement strand
ATGCGCGATGTCGATCGATGTCGATGTCGATGTCGATCGACGCGGCGATTCGTTCGTTCGGAACTCGACGGAACTCGACGACGGTCGACGGCATTCGACGACACGCGACGACACGCGACGTCGTCGCGCGACGACGACGACGCGCGTGGTGGGCGCGAGGCGGAGGCGATGACCGTGGCGCACGCGTTAGGCGACGGGCGCGCGCGCATGCGAGGCGCAGACGACGACGAGGAGGAGGCTGACGATGATGGCGTCACCATCGCGAGTGCCGACGACGACGTCGAGGCGGGGCTCGCGCGTCGTCGTCGTCGTCGTATGCGCGCGAGAGACGATGGGGGGTTGGTGTTGCCGACGCTGGAGACGAGCGCGGAGACGACCGGGGGAGCGCGGGCGCGCGTGAGGTTTTTTGAATCGTGCGCGCCTCGAGCGCTCGGGGAGTGGCGGGACGCGCGCGAGTGCGTGGTGCGCGCGCGAGGAGGGTCGGCGATGCAGGCGTTGAGTGGTGCTGGGGAAGAGATGATACGGTATTTGAGGGATAGGCTTGGGGTGATGATGGATGTGGACGTGGCGCGGGGGGAGGTGGCGATTCGGCACGAGACGCCGGCGGTGGTTGTGGAGGCGGCGAGGATTTTGAATTTACAGCTCGAACACGGGCGCGCGATGAGCGCGCTCGGGCATTGGGGGATGGAGTCTTCCACGCCAACGCCCGTGCACGGTAGGAAGTCGCCAAACTCGTCGTTGGAAGAGGAGGCGATTCGTGAGGTGACGCGCGCGTATTCGCCAGAGGCGCTCGAGGCGATTCGAACGCGCTTGGAGAGTAAGCGCGCGACGCGTAAGTCGCTACTCGCGCACCTGGGCGAGCCTAGAGATAACAATCAAAGTCAGTCCATTGAGTTGACGAATACTTTGGTACGAATTAGGCTTCCGAGAAGGAAATCTTTCAGCGAGGAGCGCCTGTACGGGGTCGGTGTCGCGCTCCGCGCCGACGCGTCATTCACGCCCGAAGGCAAGCCCACGTGGATGTTCGTGTGCGACATGGGCGGCTCCAAGTATCATCACACCGATGTCATGTATATTTCAAACGAGCCGATTTCAATCGGCGAGGTGTGTCGGATGATGGCAAAGAGGCGCGGCATCGAAAACACCCCTGAAGATGTCATGGCTGACTTTTTCTAGAGCGACTTTCTACGCCTTGTATTTGTATACCGCTTGTTGTACAGTGCGATTGTGTGTGTCTAAATTTAGCGTGTCTAAATTGTATGTGGTAATTACATAGCCCAGCATCATTTCGTTCATTCGGTCACGGCTCGCGCCGCCGCGGCTAGTAGAATACTAGAGTCGTTTTCGATCCATCGCCGCGTCGCTCAGATGCTTATTCCGGGTTGATCACAGCCTTAATTTCATCGTACATGACAAGCACAAGCGCACCGCCAACGCCACGAAGAACGTTAGAAAAGGCACCCTTGAAGAACGCACCCATACCTTCTTGGGCGTAAATCTTCGCAAAGGCGTCGATCGTGCCGTTGTACAACTTCTTGCCTTGGCCAGAGTTCATCATCAAACGACGACGGACGGTGTCGAAAGGATAAGAGAGCACACCCGCGGCGTTGGTGGCCACTTGGGCGACGACAAACTTGAAAATGAAAGAAGAGTCCTTGGTGAGCAACGCCCCCTTACCAGTGTCGTACAAACCAAAGTACGAACCGCGGTAGACGACGATACCTTGCACGGAGACGCCGAAACCTTGGTAGAGCGCCATCGGACCGGCGCGCTTGGCAATCTTGGTCAAGCAATCCACCAAACCAGTGAATTCACGAGTCTTCGCCGTACCGACATCAGCCGCCAAACGCGTACGCGCGAAATCGAGCGGGTACACAATCAACAAAGAACCGGCACCCGCGAGACCGCCAGACGCCATGTTGACGGCGAAAAACGGCCAAAACGCGTCCTTGGGCGAATACGTCGGGAACAACCCCTTAATCGTATCCTTGAACGCAAAGTTAAACGCCTGGGTGGGGAAATAACGAACAATATTCGCCGTGTTCCCACGCCAGAACGACGCAAACCCTTGCTCCGCGGTCACACGCGTGAAGCAGTTCACGATACCAGTATAGCGCGGCACTTCGCCGCTCATAATCTTCGGATTCGCGTCTTGCGTTTGAATCAACAACTTGACGCGTTCAATCGGCGCCGTCGCCGTCTTCGCGATCGAACCAGAAACACCACCCTATACATATACACACACGCACAACACAACGTCAGTCATCAAATCTCAACGACTGGGCGGGACCATCGACCAATCGTGACCTGGCACACACCCCCTCCAACGGCGGTCCACAAGATGGGCCACCGATCGATCCCGCGATCGCGGCGCGCGCGACGACGACGACGCCCTCGCGCGCGCGCGCGCCCATCGCCCTCGCGCACATCGCGATGACAGTCATAAAAAATCACCCAATCCATCCGCGCCGTCGCACCGCGCGCGTCACCATCGCGCGCGCGCGCACGACGTCGCACGCGCAATCGCCATCGCATCGCCATCGCGTACCGCGGCGAGATCCTTCAAAAAGCTCGTCAAGTCGAACTCCTTCTTCGCGTGCGCGGCGAACGGGCGCGCGTGCGCCGGCGTGGCGGACGGCGGCGCGGCGGTGTGCGCGCGCGTGGATGCGGCGAACATGGAGGCGTAGAATTCCTTGTTGAGCGCCATCGTGCGAGGGAAGGACGTGCGGGAAGTGTCGCGCGCGGACCGCGCGCGCGAGAGGGCGCCGCCGCGGGAAAGGCGGGGCGCGCAAAACCCTACACATAAATATGTATAGGGCTTAGACGTGACATACTCTGGTATGGTTGAGCTCTCTGTAGGCGCGCCTGGACGCGCAAAACCCTAGACATAAATATGTATAGGGCTTAGACGTGACATACTCTGGTATGGTTGAGCTCTCTGTAGGCGCGCCTGGAATTGTTTATTGTACACCATCACGGGCGTTGGACGTACTGTGGACTGTATTTGTGCGAGTGTGTGGTGTCACGTCGTGGGTTGGTGTAGCCGTCGCCATTGCCCGGCGCGCGCGCGGTGGACGCTGGACGACGGTCGACGGCGTCGTTCGCGCGTGTGCGTCGCGCGTGTGCGTCGTCGTTCGTCGTCGTCGTTCGTCGTCGTTCGCGTTCGCGTCGTCGCGCGTCGTCGCGCGAGACCGCATGCGTCGCGCGCACGCGACGACGCGCGACGTGACGGTGATGCGCACGTGCGCGTGGCCCGCGGCGCGCGAGCGAACGACGCCGAGCGTCGACGCGGGCGCGGCGGTGACGCGGGCGCGATGTGGGTGGCGTCCGTCGCGGCACGCCGCGTGGCGTGCGGGGACGACGGCGCGCGGGACGATGAGGGATGACGGCGCGGAGGGATCGGCGCGCGAGGCGACGCGGCGGGCGGCGCGCGCGAATCCGGATGCCATCGCCGTCGTCGACGCGTTCGGGCGCGAGGTGACGTATAAAGCACTCATGCGTGGTGCTCGAGCGTTGGCGTCGTCGTCGGTGCTGGCGAATGTGGCGAGAGGCGAGCGCGTGGGGCTGGCGGCGACGCCCGGGGCGGAGTTTTGCGCGGGGGCGTACGCGGCGTGGACAAAGGGGGCGGTTTTAGTGCCCATCGCGTCATCGCATTCGGAAGATGACGCGGCGTACGTGATGCGACATTCGGGATTGCGCGTGGTGTTGATTCCGCCCAGCGCCGAGGGCGAGGATGATGTGGAGACGCGTGAAAAGTATGAGCGCGCGGCGAAGAAATTCGCGCTCGACGTCAAAGTCGCGCACGTCACAAAGGGACTCTTCGAATCGCTCGGTGATGGCGATGCGAGCGAAACGGATGGTGTCGACGTGGACATCGAACCGAGTGATGGAGCGTTGATCATTTATACCAGTGGCACCACGGGCCAGCCCAAAGGGGCATTGCATACGCACGCGTCGTTGTACGCGCAGTGCGCGGGACTCATCGAGGCGTGGCGATGGAGTTCGAGCGACAGAATCATTCACGCATTGCCGTTGCATCATATACACGGCATCGTTAACGCATGGTTGAGTGCGCACATGTCTGGCGCCACGGTTGAGTTTCAAAAGCAATTTGCTCCGCGCGCGGTGTGGGCGCGTCTTCGCGATTCGACGCAACCGCCGGCGACGATTTTTATGGGCGTACCGACGATGTACGTCATGCTTCTCAGAGCGCTGCAAGGGAACTTATCCGCGGAAGCGCGCGCGGCTTCCATAGATGCGGTGTCAAGGCTGAGATTAACCGTTAGCGGATCAGCAGCGTGCCCGGTTCCGATTCTTGAAGAGTGGCGCAAAGTCACTGGGAGAAGTTTGCTCGAGCGTTACGGCATGACAGAAATCGGCATGGCGTTGAGTAATCCGTACGACGAGAGCAAACACAAGGCTGGATTTGTCGGATTACCCTTGCCTGGCGTAGACGTTAAACTCGCACCGCTCGAAGCGAGCGATGGGGATCAAGAAGACCCTGGGGATGACTTTGCACTCGGACCCGGCGAGCTTCTCGTCAAGGGTGGAAATTTATTCGCCGAATATTTTGACAACGCCGAAGCGACGGCGGAGAGTTTCACGTCTGATGGGTATTTCAAGACTGGCGACGTGGCCGCGATGACCAGTGATGGATATTGGCGAATCCTCGGCCGAGCGTCGGTGGATGTGCTCAAAGTTGGCGGGTTTAAAGTGAGCGCGCTTGAAATCGAAGCGCGCTTGCTCGAAAACCAAGCCGTGGCGGAGGTCGCCGTGATAGGAATTCCAGACGAAGCATACGGCCAGCGCGCCGTGGCGCTCGTCGTGCTCGATCGATCGACTGAAACCGGCGAACCCGTCAACGTGACTGAAGGCGATATCATCCAATGGGCCCGCACGCGTTTGGCGGCTAAAATGCACTTGCGCGCGGTTAAATTCGTCGACAAGATACCGCGCAACGCCATGGGTAAAGTAAACAAGAAGGATTTGCAAAAGACGGTGTTTCGCGAATATTTCAAGCAATAGAAGCACATGCATCATAGCGATTAGAAACAGTAGCAGCAGTAGTAGGCGGATTGGCTTGTATTATTTAGGCGGTTGTATCATGCGTTTCACTACAAAAAAAATTAAAATGACGAGGGCGTTTCGCGGACGCGTGTCTATCGCGCCGCTCCGGGTGGTAAAACTTCCGGAAGCGGAAACGTCGACATCAAATCGATGTCTGCCTTGGTAATCGGCGGCGCATCCCCTCGCAAGTATGCGGCTAATGAAGGCGGCGCTACGACGCGATTGAGGAATGCTTGTAACTCGTCGCCTTGGACTTTCTCATTCTCACTCAAAACCTTCGTGAGCTCCGCCATGACTTCGGCGTTGGAGCGCACGACGTCACACGCCACGAGTAACGCCGTAGAGAGCGTGTGCTTAACTTCTCTCTCGACAACGGCGTCGGATTCACTAGACTTGTCTGACCCGATGAGCATTTCCTCGTTCCCACCCGCGGAGAGCGTGGACACACTCATGGGTCCCACATTCGCGCTAAAGCCTAACTCGGCGATGCTCTTGTACGCTAAATTCGTAGCGCGTTGAATGTCGTCGCTCGCGCCTGAACTAATGCGCTTGCACACCACCATTTCCGCCGCCCTGCCACCCATGAACATTGTCACTTTCCCTAAAAGCTCATCCTTGTACATCAAACTCTTGTCTTCGGTCGGAGGCGTATACGTAAATCCGAGCGCACCGCCGCTTCGACTGACGATACTGAGCGTTTCTGGACGCTCGGTATCCGGAAGCAAACGCCCGACGGCTGTGGCAACGAGTGCGTGCCCAACCTCGTGCGCCGACACCGTACGCTTCTCTGACATGGTCAACAAACTGCGTTTCTTCTCGATGCCAGCCACGGTGCGAAGTACAGCGGCTTCAAACTCGCTATATCCAACCTTCGTCTTCCCTGCGCGACCGGCGAGCAGTGCCGCTTCGTTTACTAAGTTTTCCAAATCTGCGCCGGTAAAACCGGCTGTCATTTGCGCGATGACGTCGAGACCGGCGTCGGCGGCCAGAGGAAGTGCGCGACGTTTGGTATGCACGGCTAGAATCTCCTTACGTCCTTGCTTGTCCGGGCGGTCGACGGAAACTGTGCGATCGAAACGACCTGGACGCCGAAGCGCCGCGTCGAGACTATCCGGGCGATTCGTCGCCGCGATGCAAATCACGAGAGATTCCGTCTCGAACCCATCGAGCTCAGTTAGAAGCTGATTAAGCGTTTGTTCGCGCTCGTCGTTACCCATGCCACGCAACTTCCCATCGCCGCGCGTCTTCGCCACGGCATCGATTTCGTCGATGAAGACGATGGCCGGCGACTGCGCCTTGGCGCGAGCGAAGACTTCGCGCACGCGCGCCGCGCCCATACCCACGTATAATTCTACAAACTCCGATGCGGAGATGGAAATGAACGGCACGCCCGCCTCGCCTGCAACAGCGCGCGCGAGTAACGTCTTTCCTGTGCCGGGCGCGCCCACGAGCAGCACTCCACTCGGTGGTCGCGCGCCGAGTTTGGCGTACTTTTCTGGATTCTTCAAAATGTCTACAATCTCCGTCAACTCCTCTTTTGCCTCGTCCACGCCCGCGACGTCGTCAAATGTAGTCGTCGGCGGCGCCAACGCATCTCGCGCGCGTCCACCGCGTTGAATCCCAGGCATTGACAGCCCACCCGGTCCGCCGCGCGAAACTCCGGATGGCGACCCGTACGCGCCTTGACCCGCGTTGCGAAACACGCTAATGATAATAGCCAAAGAAAATAGCGCAATCCACGGCGTAAAGTTTGGGACATTTCTAGCATCCGGGGCACTGAGATCCACTCTGTTCTTTAACAACGTGTCGTACGGGATCGGCGCATCTGCGGGCCTCGACGTGTGATAGACAACTTCAACCTCGCGCGGCTCGTCAAACGGCGTCCCTATGGATTCCGGCGTCGCGCTCACCACCATTCGCGCCCTCGGCGCCCACGTGAGCTGATTCCCATCCACATGCAACGCACGAATTTTATCCGTCTTCGCACTATCCAAAAACACATCGTAACGCGTAGGAATCGGATGCGACTTCATCGATTTCGAGCTCAGCGCGAACGCCGTCATGCTAAACGCCGCGTAAAACAAAAAGCCTTTCCCGACGAGCTTCAACAGTTCCATCGGCTGCAGCACGTTAGCGATCCAAAAGTTAAATCCAGAAGGCGGAACACCATCGCGTCGCCGCCCTTCAGGCGCCGCCGCACCCTGGCGTCGTCCACGCGCGTCCTTGTCCGCCTCATCCTTCGCGCGTTGTGTCGCGTCGTCGTCGTCTGACTCAGCCGACGATCTCTTCTCTTGCGCGTCGACATCATTCGCGCCGTCGCTCGCGCTCGCGCAGACGTGCGACGCCAATCGCGCGCGATCGTTCTCCGCGCGTGCGCGCGTCCCAGACCCGCGCACCGCGCCGTCGTGGCGCGTCGCGTGCGCGCGCATCGACGTGGCCACCCTTTCGAGGCGCGCGGCGCATTCGCGCGTCGCTCTCGTCGCGCTCGCGCCGCCGTCGCGGTGCGCGCGACGCACCGCGCACGGACGACGGCGGTATCGCGTCGCGGACGACGGCGAGGCGAACGGCGACGCCGTCGACGTCGTCGACGTCGACGACGACGACGAAAACATCGTGCGAGGTGAGGAATGGCGTCACACGTCGGCGCGCGACGACGAGATGGCGGTGACGCGCGGCGCGCGCATCGCGTGCGCCTGGCGCGGCGCGGGCACCGGCGGCGATGACGGCGGCGGTGGCGGCAGCGCGATGGCGGCGACGTCGTCGTCGGCGCTGACGGGAGCCGCGGCACCTCAGGTGCGCGAATTCATCCAACTTCGCAAACATTTGAGCGAGGAGCTCAACGTGTGCGCGAGTAAGAAGGTGTCACACGCGATGACGATAACGATCATGCGTAGGACGATTCCCGAGGGCGCGCTCGTGAGCGCGCTGAGCGAGGAGGATGCGAAGACGCCGGAGGAGTTTGTGTTGGTGGAGTTTAAGAATCCGGATACGCGCTGCGTGGTGTGTCGCGGACGGCGACGAGGACGATCGACGGGCGATGGTGCTAGTGATAGCGGCACAAAAGGTACGTTGACGCTGCTGTCGAGCGATCAGCGCGAGGTGACGGAGTTTATGGCATCGAGTGGGGTTCGTTTTCACCGCGCGGCGCATAGGTTCGTCGTGGCGGGCGACGCGTTCACGGCTGGGGATTTCATCGTACGTCCGTGTCGCGTCGAGAGCGGGTCCGGGGCGTACGTGGGAACGGTATTAGATCTTACCTATCGCGGCAGTGATGACGCGAGCGTCGCGGCGCGAGCATTGGAGGAGTACGCGGCGTACGCGAGCGCGAGCGCGAACGAAGCGGGCGTGGGCGAAGGTGCGTTCACCGTGGTGGATTTACGCACGTCGTGCCCGCTCGATGTCTATCGCGCGCCCGCTGGGGAGTTACAATTAGCCATATCATACGTCGACGCGCTAAAAGTGTTACGAAGTAGAATCGCATGAGCTCGAGACGGCCGGACGCTCGCGAGCCAAATTTAGCGGCTCGGTACGCCGCGTTCGAACGCGGTCATCGTCGTGTAATGCTAACATCGTCTCGCTCTCGCCATCGATCGCTGTCGATATGTCTAAATCACGCGGATCAGTGCGCGCTCTATCCTCAATTAGCGCTTTATGCCGCACACAATGACGACGGACGCGTTTGAGCTCCACGTTTGAGACCGTTACTCTTCTTCGCGCAGCGCCGCACTGTTCGACGTCCATGACGACCACAGAGGCGGCGTACGCCACGACGCCGATGCGCACGAATCCAATGTTCGACCCCTCGCGCGAGCGCGCGGGTTTCGACGGCGACAGCGACGGCAACAGCGGCGACGACGGTTTTTTTGCGACGACGACAAAGGAGAGCTCAAAGTGGGTGTCGTTTCACGATGCGTCGAATGACGACGCGCACGCGCACGCAGACGCGGTCGCGGGCGGTGTGGACGTCGATGACGCGCGTGCGCCGCGACGGGTGGCGATGGCGGCGGCGACGCGCGGTCAGAGCGTCGTGCACGAGGGCGGCGTCGCAGCGCGGGACGCGGCGTTTGAAGAGGCGCTCGCGCGCGCGAGAGCGTCGAGGCGGGTGGCGGCGCAACAGGCTGCGGCACGCGCGGCACACGCGCGAGAGTTCTATAGAGAGGAGTTGAAACACGCGCGAGGGGAGGAGAAGGTGGAGGATGAGAATCTGGAGCCCGCGTCCGAGGCGCCGGAGAGACGGTCGTTGGCGTGGCGAGGCGACTTTGCAGCGTTTGATGACGCGGATCGCGTGCAAGCGCCGCCCAGGCCGCTTCCGAAGGCATGGAGCGCCGAACCAAATGAATTGCGATTGGATTTAGATGCTTACGACGAGGATGCGCGACGGAGTGTGATTGAGCGGTTTACAAAGTTTGAGGATGAAGGCTCAAGAGAAGCGTCACAAATGGCTGAAATGTCAGAGCAGATTCGTCGATTGAACATGTCACTCAGCGCGTGCGAGCGCAGAGAAAGTGCTGCAGAACTTGCGGCAACCGCAGAGGCTGAACGCGCGGCGTCGTTGGAGCAGCAATGCATGGAACACAAGGCACGAGTCAAAGCGCGAGACGCCGACATCGGCGAGCTCAACAAAGTCATGTTTGTGTTGAAGAAACGAGTCGACGACTTGACGGATGCGCTTGACGAGGCGAGACGAGACGCAGAAAAGTATCGCATGGAAATTGCCGAGCTCAAGGTGAATGACCAAGAGCTTCGTCGGGCTGTGGAGAGGCGAGCAGTGAGCGAGCGCACGGCGTGTAACGTCACGGAGCAAATAAAGCGTGACGCGTTGGCACTTCAAAGTAAAGTGCGGGCGTTGGAAGAAGAGAACTCGCGTTTGAACGACCGCTTAAGACAAAGTGAGGATCAGCAGAACGAGTCGGCTAGGTCAGCAAAGCGTTTCCACACGCTCGCTGAGACTTCAGCTCGAGAGCTTGAAATTCTTCGACGGGCAAACGATGCGGCGGCGCAAGAGAACGCACAATTGCGCGAACAAGTAAATGACATGCGCAAGGAAATTGATGTGGCGCGTGAAAATCGCCAATATGCGGCGATGCGCAACTATTCAACCCCTCCAGTGCCGCCACCAGTCATGGCCACAGCGGCTGCGCCAGCGCAACCTCGAGTGGAACAATCCAAGCCAGCACCAGCTAAATCAGTCTTAGCTCATCAGAACACATCTGTCCCGGTAAGAGAAACATCGCAAGTTATTGCGTTACCGCTCGTGTCAAAGAATGATGCCCAAGGGCGTAATGAAGCGCAGCGTGGCTCGAAGGAGAATGTGCCCGCGCCGCAATTCGATTCCAGTGCCACGTTTGACGCATCCGAATACAAACGTCGCATGCGTGACGGCAGTGGTTTCTTTTATGACATGTCGCAAAAGGACGCACCATCAGCTCCAGTGGAACAATCTATTCGTCGCACAGTGTCCGCAGCTCGAGTTCCGGAAGGCCACTATTACGTGCCGCCACCCGAACCGGTGTCTCGAAAACCGTCTTACGATGAATGGATGAAATCCCTTGCCATTCTAGAGAATGAGAACATGAGGTTATGTCTCGAACGCAGTGCATTAGAAGATGAAATCAATCGATTACCTGCAGGTGCCGGTCGAAACATGTTAGAACGCGAGAAAAAGGCGAGCGCCCTCGAACGTCTCGATGAGGTGCACAAAGCCATACGCGTCAACCGCGACATGCTGAAGAGTGCCAAAAGTGCTCGCTAGAATCCTAGACTCGCTAGACTTGTATTATGATAATATTAATTTTCTCGTATCGTATCTTCATGGCGTGTCGCGCGCGCGCGCGTACGTGCATTGCTGGTCATGTTTCAGACGCGGTGTTTGACACTTTCTACTCGTGTTTCGCGTAATCCAACCAACCTCAGTTCCGCGCGCGCCTCGCGCCCGTTTCGTTCGTCGACACTCCATTCACGTGTGCGAAGCAACGACGAGCACGGTTCGCGCGAATTCTCCGCTGTGCGTAGCGGCGACGTCGAGCGCGCGCGCGCGTACAGCGTAGATTGCTCGCGCCTCGAGCGCAGCACCCTCCGCGGCGATGATCGCCCTTCCGCGGTACGTGTTCTTCAGCTTCATCGCTAGCGCATGCGTTGTGGCGCATGCCGCGTACACACGCGAGCAGTACTTCCCGGCGGTGATGTTCCTTAGCACGAGCAAGCCCGCGGTGGTGGCGTTTGGGAACTTGGCGTTTTCGTTGCTTCTGGTGTTGGGGCACGCGGTGCGCGCGACGTTCCTCGGCACTCTGCGCGAAGCCGAAGTAGAGCGGCTGTACGACCGCACACGAGATGCAGTGATGGAGACGTGTTTAGCGATGACGATATTCCGCGAAGAGTTTAACGCGAGATTCGTGGCGATGTTTGTGAGTCTGCTGTTCGTAAAGGTGTTTCACTGGTTGTATCAAGACCGAGTGCAGTACACGGAGACGGCGCCGACGCTGAGCCGAACGACGCATGTGCGATTGTCTGCGTTTATGGCTACGTTGATGTTGACGGATTTGACGATGTTATCGTACATTGTGTCGAGCACGCTTGAGAAAGGACCGAGTGTGCTTTTGTTGTTTGGCTTTGAGTACGTCATTTTAGCGACGAAGCTCTTCGTGGGCTTGATCAAGTACTGCATCATCGTTGCAGATCGCATGATGGATGGACAGTGGCAAGGAAAGGGAACGTGCGTGTTCTACTTGGAGCTCGTCACGGATTTACTGCAGTTGTTTGTGTACTTTGTCTTCTTTTTGATAATCTTTGCGTACTACGGGATGCCCGTGCACTTGGTGAGAGATTTGTACATGACGTTTAGAAACTTTAGAAAACGCGTGAATGAGTTCATCCGATATCGTCGCGTGACGGCAAACTTGAACGATCGGTTCCCCGATTCTACTGCGGAAGATTTGGAGCAAGGGGACGACGTGTGCATCATTTGCAGAGAAATCATGGAGGCGCGCCCTGGAGAGAACATGGGCGGATCGAAGCCCAAAAAGCTTCCATGCGGGCATTCTTTTCATTTACACTGTCTACGCTCGTGGCTGGAGCGACAACAGTCGTGTCCGACGTGTAGACAATCGGTATTGCCAGAACGTGAGTTGCGAGAAAACGCCGCACGCGCCGCCGAGGAAGAGGCGCAGTGGCAACCGTTGCCTCCTGAGTTGCAGCCTGGGTATGTGCCCCCAGTAGTTCGCGCGGCTTTAGACCGCGAAGCTCGCGACGCAGCGGGTGGTCATGAGCGCGAGCCACGGGCAGACAACGCGGATGTTCCTCGGCGCACGCCGACGCCGCACGCTGGTGACAGAGCGCCTGAGCACGCGAATGTACTACGCACACCACCGCGGCAGGCCCAAGGTGAAGACAGCGCGGCCGCACATCAACCTTCGACGTCGAATACACCAACGCATCGGGATGATACGCCACCGCGGCCGCCATGGGTAGGTGTGACACCGCCGCCGCCGTTTACGCCGCGACACGATGGCACTGGATCACCTGGTGCGGCCTATTCCCAGCAACCTTGGAATTCTCCACAAGCATTCGCTACAAATGTCGCAGTAAACGCTGCGCGCGCAGGTGCTGAGCACAGCAGAGTAGCCATGGATGACGAGCTCGCACACAGAGTGGCCACAGCGGTGGCGTCTGCCATCGCCGCCGCGAGCGCTCAATCCCAGCTCGCGTTCGCCACAATCGCGCCATTTGGCGTTCCAGGTCTCACTGAAGCGGCCACAAACATTGTTTCAGGCGTACATAATCACACTGTGACCGCTGCAACGCCAGTGATGACGCCTACTAGACCAGATTTCTCTCCCATCCCGCGAGACGCTTCGCCCGCGGTGCGCGCGGCGCTTGAAGCTGAACGCGAAGCGACACTGACCGCGATGCAAGCACAAGTGCGCCTACTTGAGGCTCAAATGGCCACTATTCGCGTTCAGGCGGGCGATGAAGAGCGCGACATTGCCGAACACTACGTCACTGGTGCCGCAGGCAAGCAAGTTGAGGACGCGGATGAGAGCTTGTCCGAAGCGGAACCGTCGACGACGACTGTTCCGCCGCCGCCGGAATCGCGTGAAGACGAAAACGATGATAGCCCAGCCGCGGTGTTACGTCGACGCCGATTAAGTTTCCTTTCCCGCGCATCTGGGTCTAGCTCGACATCGAACCAATAAACACGCACGAGAACCCGCATTTGAATTGTAAAAGAAGCCGTAAAGCGCTCGACTCAGCGCTTTTCCTCACAGCGCAGCACTTCACACCCTCCGCGTCGAACCATGGGCGAAAAGCGCTTCTTTCGCGCGCGAGCTGTGCTCGCGCGCAGAGCTGCAGCGGCAATGGCCCCGCCTCGCGGTCCGTCCATCAAAGACCGCATCGAGGCCTTCAACGCCGCGCTCGTGGAAAGCGCAGACATCAACGCCGTTCGCTCGTGGTCCGAACACGACGCCGGCACCGCATCAACCAGCGCATCAGACGTGCGCGTCACGCACCCAGACTGCGTGAAGATTATGTTTGGCAATTTGCCCATCGACGTGGACCCGTGCGAGCTCGCGACGGCGCTCGACGCGCACTTGAAGGCTGAGCTCACAAAGGGTGGCGTCGACGTCTCGACGGCTATGCTGGACAAGCCAATGGTGGCGACGTTTGGGCCGTGTCGACCGAAAACTCGTCGAGATAGAGATAGATTACATCGTGGTTTCGCTGTGTGTGCGTTCGCAAACGAGGCGGTGGCCTCGAAAGTGCATGATTTGATTCGCGGGTCGACGTTTGTTTCGTCGTCCAAGCGCACGCCGACAAGAGAGCTTTCGGCGCGACTCGATGTTAAACACGAATGTGATGAAGCGTTTATTCGAGGATTAGTAGGCAAGGCACCAGTGGTGGTTAAAACTGAGCCGAAAAAGCCGACGCGGGCAAAGTGGTCGATGAAAGATTTGGATGAATTTCCAATGCGAGCGAACTGCTTGTCGACACACACGCGCTTTAGCGACCTCTCTGGCGCGTTGCGAGTGCGCATGTTGGAGTATTTATCAACTAGTGTGACGACGATGCCAGAGTTAGCGGGGATTATTTTAGCCATGGAGAAAGTTTCACCGGAGTATATACGCGTGAAGGAGGTGATTGAAAGTGTCGAAGCGTTCAAGGTGATTGTCGCGTACTTGAACACGGCGGAGCAATCGGCGAAGAAGCGTTTTGAGGAGTTTTTCGACTTGGCGTGCGGGCACGGACTCGTGGGAGTGCTACTAGCTTACGCGTTTCCGCAGAGAACGGTTCGTTCGTTTGATTGGAAGCGACGAAAAAGCTTCTACGCCTTTGCGTCGGCATTTGCGAGCATGCGAGCGTCTTCAGAGACGTGGAGCTCTGCATCCATCGATTGGGACGAGGCACAGCGATTCGAGCCGTCAAACCGTTTTGAAAATTCCAAGAGTGCCCCTGACTCTGACACACTCGACGACGATGATGAACAAGACGTTGCTTTGGATAACATCAAGTTCACTCGTGGCGACATTGACGCCGCCAAAACCTTTGTCAACAGCCAGTCGTTCGTCGTCGCTTTGCACGGCTGCAACGAAGCGAACAAGAGCTCAGTCGAAATGGCCATCGATGCCGGCGCGGGATGGGTCGTCATGCCCTGTTGCATCAAATCAAACCTCTATTTACCCGAATGCACGGTCACCAAGCTCTCAGATGACGCTAAATACGCCTTCTTATGCGGCGTCATGGCGCAAAAGTACATGGCGCAAATGTCCAGGTGCATCGACGCCAGAATCACCACCCGCGCGTTAATCCTCTGCGGAGGCGTCAAGGGCTACTCCAAGCAACTCTTCTACGCCGCAAACGCCGACGTGCTCAACGCCCATAAGAAACGCCGCGCTGATACATCGCTAAAGAATGAATAATAATCACGTTCAACGCCCTAACGAAAACCTCAACGCCCTAACGACCTCACTTTCACGCGCGCGAACGACGAATGCCGCGCGCGGTGTCTGCGGCGTAGACGCGCACACGCGACACACATGGCAATGCCACCGTCGTCGTCCTCCTCCTCGTCGTCGTCGTCGTCGTCGTCGGAAACGAACGCGAGCGACGATTCCACCCGCGTGGCGGCGGTCGCGCGAGCGTCCGCGCCGCCGCCTGCCGCCGCCGCCGCCGCCGCGCGAGCACCGGCGCCCGCGCGCGACGCGCAAGTATCGTCGCGCGCGCGTGAGCTCATCTCTCGTGGTCTACTTCCCATCGCGCGCGGCGCGCTCGTCGCGGAGGATGACGATCGGCGCCTCGAGCCGTCGGCGACCGACGTTGGAGCGGCTCGAGGACAAGATCGCGATCGACAAGGCGAGAGTCTCCGAGCGATCAAGCGAAAGAAAGCAGAGATGCGTTCGAAAGATTTGTGTCGGTACAAGGCGCGTGGAGAGGTGTGTAAGCTCGGGAAGCGATGCGGGTACGCGCACGACGTGGAGGGGTTTACGCGGGACAAGCCGCCGGATATTAAAGCCGCGTGTGTTTTTATCAACGCGAGTGGCGCAAAGTGTCCGTTTGGTATTCGATGTCGGTTTGCAGGTGGACACGAGCGTATGCGTGGGTCCCGGTGCGTGGAGGCGGAGATGAATGTGCTCGGGGATGAGATGCAGAAGCGGTTGTCGAGAAACGCGTACGCGTTTCCCAAGTCTGACGCGGCGTTGAAGGCGGCGGGGATCGAGGTGAAGTGCTTGTCGTTTGCGCAAAAGAGTAAGGTTGAACGCAACGCCGGAGGTCAGGGGTATTTAGGCGCGTGTGAGCCTGGACACGTGAATGAACGCGAGCGACGTGGACCGTTGGACTTCAAGAATAAGCTCTACGTGGCGCCGTTGACGACCGTCGGTAATTTACCGTTTCGTCGCGTGTGTGTGAATTTAGGGGCGGACATTACGGTGTCAGAGATGGCCATGGCGAGTAATTTGCTCAAGGGCGATCGGAAAGAATGGGCGCTGCTGCGTCGACATCCGAGCGAAAAGTTTTACGGCGTGCAAGTGTGTGGTGGGTACCCAGATTTGATGTCCCGGTGCGCCGAGCTCTTGGACAACGAAGTGCGTTGCGACTTTATCGACGTCAACATGGGTTGTCCCATAGATGGCGTCTGTGCCAAAGGTGCGGGGAGTAGCTTGATGCGAGACACGGATCGTTTAAAGAACGTCGTGCGTTCGATGACGGCGGTATCCTCGACGCCTGTGACTATTAAACTTCGCATGGGGTACTTTGATGACCCCTCGAAATACGTCGCGCACGATATCATTCCTCGCGCGACGAAATGGGGCGCTGCTGCGGCCACATTGCACGGGCGCACGCGGGAGCAACGATACTCTAGGTTGGCGGATTGGTCTTACATCGATCGCTGCTCCGCTGTCGCGGCAGAGAGCGGATTGACGCTCGTCGGTAACGGCGATGTTTACACGTTTGAAGATTACAACGCCAACGTCGCCAATCCAAACATCGCTACGTGCATGATTGGCAGAGGCGCAATCATCAAACCTTGGCTCATGACGGAGATAAAAGAGCAACGGCACTGGGACATCAGCGCCAACGAGCGCCTTGACTTGTTCAAGGACTTTTGCTCGTATGGGTTGGAACATTGGGGCTCTGATTCCATGGGCGTCGAAAAGACTCGAAGGTATCTTCTCGAGTGGATGTCTTACACGCACCGATACGTTCCAATTGGCTTGCTTGAACAACACGTTGTACCAAAACTACACTTGCGCCCCATGCGCTACGTTGGCAGGTCAGACTTGGAAACTAAATTAGCGAGCGACAACGTCAAAGACTGGCTTGAAATTAGCGAAATGTGTGGCTTGGGTAGGCCCGATGAATCGTTCAAGTTTGTCCCGAAGCACGCCTCAAACAGTTACACCAAAGAAAGTGCCGAAGCCGCCGCATCGTGGATCGATGTTGGCGAAGAAAATGGATAAAGCGCTCACCGAGGTACGTCTGGCGAAGAGAATATTACGAGCACGCGGTGCATCTGATTCGACGCGCGTCGTTCGCGGTGATGATCTTCCTTTACAAAGCTGGAATTACCACCTGAGGCTAGAATGATTTGGGGCGATGGAGCCCGGCCCTCTTACGCTATGCTGAGTATAGGCATCTGAGCGACGACGCGCGTCTTTGTATTGTTTCGCGTCTTTGACTCGTCCCGGTTACGTACTGACCCGCCGTTTTGGCTCATCTCAGGTGGTGGTGCGTTCGCGCGCGCGATTACAATCACGCCTACGAAACGCTCACACACATCGTACAAACAACACGTATCATATCAACTAGACACAATACATAGCATTCTTTCTTTAGCACTCATTGTAACATCGCGCGCTGTACAGCACCACGTCTCGAGCAGTTATCCAACTCGCTCGCCGCACTCGTTGGCGCACACCCAACCGCGTCGACGCGCCCGCCCGCACGCGCATACAGAACAGACCATGTCCGCATCATCCCTCGCCTCATTCGCGGCGTTCGCGCCAATCGCGTCGGCGCGTGAGCTCAGAAAACCATCGCGCGCCGATCGCTCGGCACGCGGCACCGCGCGCGTCGGCGTCGTCGCCGCCGCCGCGCAAAACGCCGACGCTTTCGCGCTCGCGCCCAAGGCGACCAGGGCAAACGAGATCGCGGTCGTGAGCGCGGCGAAGCAACAGGCGGCGCCGACGCCGAATAGGTTTCAAGAGTTTGGTCGACAGTACTGGCCAGCGTTCGCCGCACTCGAAGGCGTGGCGCTCATCGGGGCCACGGTGAATGGCATCTTGAGCCGCAAACGCCGCGAAGAAATCGCGCGTTTGAACGCACAGATGCGCAGCATCATGGCTAAATTAGATGCCTCTAACGCGGCGGCGGTTGCGGACAGCGTGGACGACGCGGATCCGACGGCGCTCGCGACGCTCGCCGATGCCAAGCGCGCGCTCGCCTCTGACCATAACGAACGCGCGCGTGAGTTATTTACCCGCGCTTCCGAATTAGCTAGAACCGCCAATGACTTATCCACAGAATACTCCGCGTTGAAGGGCTTAGGGATGTCCCTGGCGGCGCAGAGACAATTCCAACTCGCCGCCGACGCGCTCGAGCGCGCCGTCGACGTCAGCATCCGCGCCCCCGATTTCGGCGCTCTTGGCGACAGTGCCGCCTATGGCTTACTCGGTGACGTCTACACCGACTTGGGTGCCTTTGACAAGGCTGCAACCGCCTACGACGCGTGTATTCGCGCCATGGATGAATAGAAGAGCGCGTCGCGCGCTCGCATTGTCAATACGCACCCATAGAGAGCTAGCAAAACAAACATCAAGATTTCCCCACCGACATCGCCTGCACGGGTGTACTCGCGCTATCCATCACATCATCGAATGCCATTCGCATCACTCGCGTGCGCGTTTTGATATTCTCCCTTTCACGGCGCCTCAGGTCGCGCAAGGGGTCCAGTCGCAACAGCCAGCGCCTCCAAAAAAATCTTTGTCGTGCGACACAAAAATCTGCAGATTTTTTTGCCGCCAAACGACGTTTTGACCGCGCTTACGGGTCACCTACGCGCGCGTGCGCACGCGTCTCGCCGCGCGCGCGACGCCGCGCCGACGCGCCGACGCGCACGAAACGATGTATTGATATTTATCGCATCCATGCGCACCTTCACCGGGCGCGCCTCGCGCCGTCAGCGACCGTCGACCGCGCGCGCATTCGAGATTCGAACAGTCGCGCGACACACCCGCGTGTGTGATCGCGGATAGCGTCGCGCGCGGGTGGAATATCCGCATTCAGCGACGCGTCGCGCGCGCGTCGACGATCGTCGCGGGCGTCAAACGCGCGCTGGTGGTTGGAGATTTTTTCTACGCGCAGCTGAAGCGCGTGAGGGGTACACGAGGCGTCGCGCGGGCGGGCACGGCGCGCGGAAGGTGGGCGTTCGAACGTTGGGACAGCTCGGATGATGATGCTGTCGCGCGTCGTTTCGAGTGCGCCAGGGGGTGCGCGGGCGGTGAAGGTGCGCGCGAGCGCGCGAGGGTGTCGCGCGGGGATGTCGCGGGCGGTGGCGGGCGTTCGCGCGTGTTCGGGAGCGTGGCGCGGGCGCGGGGCGACGCGCGAGGCGACGCGCGCGCGCGCGCGTGGGCGCTCGGGCGACCGACGGTCGGATGAGTTTGAGGACGACGGTGTCGGTGGTGCGGATGGTTTTGAGTTTGATGGTGACGAGGATGCGTGGCAAGGGGATGGGTCGTCGAGGCGCGGCCGACGGGGAGAGAGGTCGTCTGCGGCGGCGGCGGCGGGAGGGGCGTCTTCGAAAAAGTCTACGACGTCGTCGTCGTCAAACGGAGCGCGCGGGAAGCGGACGATCACTGCTGAACGCGAGCCAACGACGACGGATGGTGAGGACACCGATGCGGATGTTGTGGAAGAAGACAAAAAGACGCCGGGTCCGGTTGGCGATGATATGGATTTGATTGAATCCGTCGTTATGGACGCGCGCGAGGAGAGTTTTGCGTTGAAAAAGAAGCGCATGGAGTTGATAATCGAAGAAAAAGAGTGGGAGCTCGAGACGCCTTCGACTGAGGATGAGAAGATGGTGAAGATTGTCGAATACGTCAACGCGGTGGAAGCATTTAAGGAGTTATGCTCGAGTCAAGTGCCGAATACGGTGTCAGATTTATTGGGACAGTACGTCAACGTCTATCATTTGGCGGCGGACGCTGCCGGATACGAGCAGGCGTTGGCGTTCCTAGGCATTGACCCAGATGAGGATGAGGGTGATGAGGACGGTGATTATCGAGGGCGGGTCGTCGATAAGAGTTCGTCGTATGACGACGACGACGAGGATGAAGACGAAGACGACGAAGAGTACACGGTGATTGAGATGGAGTTGACTCGGTTTGGCGCCGCGCACGACGTGTCTGAAGGCTTGCATTTGGCGCAAGACATCGAAGGTAACTGGCGTTGGCTCGAAGACGATCTCGGTCGACCGATGTCGTTGAAACCGTTTGGCGAGTTCCAAGTCAAGTTGATGTCTATCGAGCAAATGCTCAAATACGGGTTGAATGTCAATTCTTTACACGAAGAGGTAGATCCGCTCGAATTGCTCGACTTTACCGGATGTCGCACGTGGCAAGACACGTTACAAGTGAGCCAAGACGCGACCGCAGCATTGGCTCACATGGAAGAAGATGGGTGGAAGATCGATACTCGCAGCTGGAGTAACGACAGCGAGAGTCTTCTCGTGGTAAAGGAACTCGTGCCGTTGCGCACCATGTCCTTTGTCGACGGAACGTTTGCTTCGGAACGAGATACGTCGCAAGCGGAAGATGACGACGACGACGACGATCAGGATCCATGGATGTAAACATTATTACGAAAACACAATACGCGCGCGTGTAGCTGCATACTGCTTTTTAATACTGTTGTTGTAATTTCAAACAGACTGCTCATGTACATGAACGCATCGCTTATCGATCGAGTTTTTATTCAACAATGCGTGCCGCTTTGACAAACTAAGAATGGCTACTAATTTTACTAATACATGGCCTCGCGTTGACTCAGCTTGAGCAGAACAAACGCGAGAACGAGGTAGGTGCACACGATAGTAAGTAACGCCGTGGCGTCGTACATCATCACGTCGCGTGTGTCACCAAAGCTGAAAAAATCGAGTACCTCCTTCCCGCTTACGGGGACTTTAATTGGATCACTTCCATCGGTTGGTGCGTCACTGGGTTTGGAATCAACAAGCTTAGGTGTGAAGTAGAACGTACCCGCGTCGAGAAACTCGTTTATCAGTAATGCCTCGAATGCATAGTTCACAAACGATAAATTCTCAAGCCACGTAACCGCGACTGAACCACCGGAATGCGGATCCTGCTTGTTCAACAAGAAGCCCCCACACAAGATAGACACCAAAAGAACGAGCAATCCGATCACATTTGCCGACGCGTTGCTCGGACTGATAATGCCCACACACATACACAGCGCTGACGCGGCGACATTGGTCATGATTAAAATCACAGCGCAAAACACGGCGTTGAATACATTTGCGTGCAGTCCAACCATCCAGTATGTAACGATGGCAAAGAAGATAGGCGGAATCACTCGCAAAATGATGACATCGAACAACACCACCGCTGTAAAGTATGCGTTCGTTCCGTACACCCCGCTCGCGCGTTCACGGCGAAACAAAATCTGGTCCTCTTTCCAAATCGGTAAGGACGAGAGCGACATCAACGTTAAGTACAAGATGATAAAGAATAACACGCCCATGCGATTTTGAATACCGCTCGTGTCACGTCGACTGTTCCAAAATATGAGCCCTAACGCAACCGACGCGCACGCCGTGGATAAGAAATGAAGCATCAAAAGAAACGGATGTCGAAACGTGACTTGCGCCAACCTTTGCCACAACAATCGAACTTGCTTGACATACGGACTGACGTACTTTGGAACAATGATCGGAGGTTGATCAGAGTCTTCGTACTGAATCGCCAAAGTGTCCGCAATAAGCAATGCGTTTTCTGCAATTTCGCTTTCGGCGAAGGCGCGAACCATGTCGCACACATCTGAGCGAGAACTCTTCAACACCACGTCAAGCATGTAGTCCGCAATGTGCAAGTCCGCCAAAGGAAGCGTCACAAACGGCATCGACG
>Ga0181598_1001620_pt1 | contig 21729 bp, 7 predicted proteins | sample 041ome_4_FD_153295 | JGI IMG/M metagenome (GOLD analysis project Ga0181598, IMG submission 153295) | Coastal salt marsh microbial communities from the Groves Creek Marsh, Skidaway Island, Georgia - 041404US metaG (spades assembly) | ecosystem: Environmental > Aquatic > Marine > Intertidal zone >... | reverse complement strand
AGCCTCTTTGGGCGCCAATAGTATTGCGGTTAGTAATAACGTGAGAAGTCGGCGTGATGACAGGTATTTTCCTTTTTGCTTTTTGCCGGTTCGATTATTCGAAAAAGAAAAACGTTTCGAGACCAGAACGACGGCTGTTCTTTCCAGGCCCTCGTATGAAATTATCTTTTTGCACGTCCAATGAACGCACGAGTTGTTGATGATGCGTGTGTGTCTCTCTTGATTCCAATGCTATTCTGTTTATTTACCTATTATTCATGGTAAAGTATATGTGTCTCACATGTGATTTGATTCGCTTTTTCCCCAGCGCCCAGAAACAAGTACGACACCCACTTATTTTTTTTTCGTTTTTTTTTTCGGCGCTTCTCTTTTGTCAGCGCAACTCTCGTCCGCATTTTTACAATACACATCATACACGCGCGCGCGTAAAAAAAGAAGGGCTCTCCGTTTTGTATTCTCCCCTCCCGATCGTGCGCGTCAAAGAGCGAAAGAGAGGACACACGCTCGCGCGCGCGCTCTCTTTCTCTCTCTCTCTGTCTATCTCTGAACCCATATCATCCCTCCTCTCGAAAGAATAAAAAAATCAAGACTGTCGTAAATACGGTTATATGGGAAAATGGTGAAGGTGGCAAAGCCGGCGCGCACTTTCGACGCGGTGAGTGCGATTCTTTTTTGCTTCTTCTTCTTCTTCTTTTCGTTTGTCTTTGTCGTCCTTCTTTTCCTCTCGTTCTTCTCTCTTTAATTCTTTTCGCGACGCGGCGCTGACCCGGTTCTTCTCTCTCTTCAAAACAACATCTTTTCCCGTGAAAAACAAACAAAACAGTCCCCGCGAATGTCGGCGTTGATTGAGAAAATCTTGTCGTATTCGTCGAAGAAGAAAACCACCACCGCCGCGAAGGAGGAGGAGGAGAAAGAAGAGGACGAAGAAGATTCCTTCGTCGATATTTCGAGCGCAATCGCGGACGATTTAGGACCGCAATTCGTTTGGCACTTGGGAAAAGGCGAGTTTTTGCACTGGGTGGATGTGTTTAATATGTTTGACTCGTACTTGTCCAACGTGACGACGACGATGGCGACGACGCCGACGAGGAACGCCGACGCCAGTTTTAGAAAGAAAAAAGATTCGTCCTTTTCGGCGACGAGAATAGCGCACGAATCGGCGCCGAATTATATCTCGAAGAAAGATGTGTGCACGTTTTTGATAGCGTGTGGGGAAGTAGCGCGAGGTGGCGACGATGGAAGCGACGAAAATGTTATAGGCGTAGACGACGATGCGCGACAAAGAAGAGAACAAAGAAGAAGAGATTTGATAAATAGGAAGAAGACGTTGCTGTGGATTTTACGATGCACGCGCGCGATTTTGGACGAGTGCTGGAATAAGCACGTGTACAACTCGTTGGAACAATTGACGAAGCTTTTACATCACGAAGACTTTGAAGTCGCGTACGAAGCGCTGCTAACAATTCACTCGGTTGCGAAGAAAACACCCGGCACGAGGGTGAATAGGTTCGTGCCCTGCGATGGTTTGACGATGCGGTTGCTAATGTTGGTGAGAATGAACGATCACGATGATAATGAGAACGAGAAGAATAACGAGAAAGGAAAGGAGGCGCAAAATTCATCACCAGATTCGGAACTAGATTTCCTGTTTAGCAACGGCACTCAACAAGGTAGCAATCAATCTTCTGCGTTTGACGTATTGGACCCATCCAATGTCTCACACATGCACGACATTGTCGATCGCATCGAAGCACGCGGTGCATTAGATAATAGCGAACCCAAAAGTTCCGTTGAAGCAATCATAGATAGCCGGCTCAGCGTCCAAGAAGAAGGGTTCAATAGACGCACTAAACTTCAAGAAGAACTGTTTAAGAAACTCTGGACTCTTCGATGGTCGTCGCTTGCGGCGAGAGATGCGAAAACAAACGCGCATTTTCTGGAAGACGTGCGCGAGAACGTCGCGAACCTCGCGCTAGCGACTTTGTTGCAATTTGGTGACTCAACGGAAGATATTTCGTATGATCTCAACTACGCTCCCACAAAAACGCCGATTCCGTCGCACGAAATGAGGCGAATGGTTTTTCAGACGTCAACGATGCAAGAAAAGGCTTCAGAACTCGTGCAACGACTCGATGGTAGAATAGCAAACATTCAAAAGAATAAAGACAACAGTAATAGCGAGCCACCGATGTCATCTTCTGGAAGAGTGAAAGGAGAAGACGGAAGGAGTGATTTTAGCACAGACGCGTCAGTACCTGCATGGGCACTTTCGGCTCTCGTAAACGAACGAGATACATCTTCTGCGGCTGTGGACGTTTTGCGCGCGCACAAGTCTGCTACAATCCTGGAGAGTTTATTCACGATTTCGGTGGAAAGACTTGTGAACGCGCCGAACTTGTCGAAAAAATATTTCGATCTGAAAAACACACAAACAGAAAGTTTTCGGTACTTTGACATTACAGATAGCGAAAATATAGAAGCGTCCGCTCTTGCCGAATCAGCCTTTGCACTTCTCGCGAACCTTAGCACAATTGCAGCTGGCTGCAACGTCTTACGGGATGCAAACGCGCTCGAACCGCTCATGAAGTTGTTTGAGCATGAACGCAGCGACCACATACCTTTCGTAGCTATATTTGCACATTCGCTGGAAATGATCCTAGATTACAACGCGGATTCAAATAGAATATTTCGCGAGTCTGGCGGCGTTGCGTTACTTTGCACGAGACTGTACAAAGAAGTTGAAACGTCTTTGAAGGAGTATGACGAGACTTGCGACTCGCTCAGAAACGCCGGCGCTCAGATGAAAAACGTACAGAATGAGAAGGATGCAAAATCATTGGCCGCTGTTAATAGTGATTCAGGTGCGGCGCCAAGCTCAGGCTCAAAGCGCAAAAAATCGCAAGTCACATCAGTAGATGATAGCAAAGAAGGTACTCCACCGCAAAGACAAAAGAAATCTGATGACGGAGCAGGGGCAAATCTTGTCGGGAAATCCGCAAAAGAAGAAGGGGTCGAAGTGAAGGATGTCGTTCTACCCAGCTACGTTGCATACAGCCGCCGCGTGTTAATTAAAGCGTTGACACGTGCCTTGGCGTTTGCAATATTTGGTCCAACGGTTCCTCAGGATGCATACGCAGCTGGTCTCGATGGTAAATACGGTATTAACAGAGCAATGGTTATGGTTTTTGAAAATGCTGAGAAATTTGGGGGATCTGGTGTGACCACGTTCGCTTCTTTATTGACTGACTACTTAAATCACGATCCGACGTGTTACGATAAACTTGAATGCGCCATCCATCCTTTATTTGATGTGTTAGAGGTGGGTTTTTCAATTGAAGAATCATCAACATCCATCACGAATAACTCAAAAGTTTTGTGCGTTGCTCCTCAAGTGATATCGGCAGCTTGTCTGCACCGCCGTGGGAAAGATATAGTTTTGAATCGAAACACATTGGAAATGATCATGTACCCTGCTTTCACGAAGCAAGTGTTTCAAAAAGCGTTGAGTGCTCCCGACGTAGCTACCGCAATTGGAACGAACATAGATGAGCTATTGAGACACGTACCTCATCTGCGGGGGGATGGGGTGCATATGCTCTACGAAATTTTTTATACGATCATGGAGGAGTGCGAGAAGCACTGCAAACACTGCGGGTACTCTTCTGTTAGTTCGAAAAGCTCAGGCTCACCACCCGTGAGTGCGTGGCGAACATGTCTCGCCATTCCAAAAGATGACAGCAAAGGTGGGAATGCGGAGATTGAGGTCATTGAGCTGTGCTCGGAATGCGGCATTCAAAAAAAGCCCGATGAAATGGCTAAACGCGGATGGCATATACTACCACCATTAAAGGAATCAGAGTTGAGCTCGGGTGGTAAAAATCATGCGGAGACAGGAGAGAACTCCTCCTTACGCAGAGCACATAACGAACGCGAGAAGGCAGTAGTCGCACGTGGAAAATTTCTTCACGACCTCATTCTGCATGCAACGCGTCTCTTAGAAGGTATCCTGCAGACGAGTGAGCTCGTCCATCGGTTTTTAGCGTATAAACCAGATAAACCAGATTATAATGAACTACGTCATGTACGCGTAAGGTACAGACGGCTTTCATTTAAAAATTCACCGGAGTTGAGCGGAGTTGAAGTACTGACTAGAATTTTTGTTGCGAATAATCTGCCAAATATGTTTGCGACATCAGTCGCAGGGAACGAATTTTCGAGTTTACTCCGTAAAATGGCATCTAAAGTTCCAGAAGAATTTTGTTCTGCCTTCGACGCAGCGCTGGATTCTGTTTTGATGGACTTTGAAGCGAGAAATAAAGATTTCAACGAGTCTGGACTGAGTGAAACGCCCAACTCGGGAGAAGTCGATAGTGAATACAGAATCGATCGAATGCGCGAAATGAATTCCATCTGCAAACGTCTAGAGAATGCCACAAACTTTTTTGCGACGATAATTCGAATGACCCCAGTAGCTTTGGGCTCGTTTTATCAAAGGCTTCTCGATCTTTGTCGCGCTCACGGTGGTGCACTTTCCTCCATCGACTTTTTAAGGGGTCACCTGATTCTAGTAGACGGGGAAGTAAAATATGACGATTCGACGAGCCTTTCGGCATTTCGCAACGCCGAATGGGCTCGTTGGACGCGAGAATCATTTAAACGACTCAAGGCCGCAATTGTTAGTGCCTTTGTCATCATCGCGAGGCCGCCACCCGCGACTTGGTCGCGAAATGGTAGCGATAAAGTTAAAGTTTATGAGAGGACGCAGTGGACCTCCGTGGCAACAATTTTGCTGCAAATAGAAGACATTATGTTTCAGAGCTACGAGGAAATTTCGAAGGTAAAAAGAGATGTTCGCGAGTATATCGAGAAGCGACAAAAGATGGAATTGGGTGATGATGATAAATTCCCATGCACTTCTCTGTTCATATTCAACGAAATCGAGGAATACGTACGCGTAGTGACCTCTGTTCTCGGATACTCTACGGAACGCCGTGATAAGAGCCGTCGAGCGTTCGCCCCGGCACTCATTCTCGCTCGAAAATACGGCATTATTGATCTTATTTCGCGCGCTATTCTGCCTGAAATCATAGAACTCAAAGATTTACTCGCACGTGTTTGCGTAACGGAACCAGAAATTGTAAAGGTGCAGCCGAACGCGCAGATTGTGGATGCGTGTTTGCATAGCGCAAATATCTGCGTATCTACGTTAATTTCTTTCTTCGAGAGGTTATCAGACCTCGAAGCGTTTCCAACAGATATGCGCAGGGGAGTATGGTCACTGGCAACTATTCCCATAACAGTAGACTGGCAATCAGTGCTTACATTACTCGGAGAGCTTGGCGATGAAAGCGAGGGCCCCAACAATGAATCAAACAAACCAAAAAAACAGAAGAAGAGTCACAAAATTGATTTTGAGAATGCAGACGACTGCGATTATTGGGTAAAAGAGCTCGAAAATCGCATGATGCAAGACGGTTGGAATATCCTAAGCCGCTCCTTCCGGACAGAATACACAGCGGAAGAAGTCTCTAGGCGTTTGGGAAAATGTAAGACGCCACAAGATTTAGGCGTTTCTTTGCACGAAGAATGCGCTAACGCCGCATTTACTATTGAACGAGCCGTATCTCGCGAGTTTACCTCAGAGAAACATGAGTTGGTATCGAAAGATTCCACCCTGCCCCCGTTTTACTCGAAAGAATCGCTCGTCAGAGTGTTCAGAATAGTGGGGCGATGCTTTCGCGGAACCCAGCAGGGAGGAGCTGGATTCCACGAACGTGGTTTGTGTGAAAACACTCAATATGCAGATATTGTAAAAATGTTGGACGTTGATGATGACGAAGAAAAAAAGCATGCACTACGAGAAGAAGCCAATATCAATGATGTGGATATTTCGTCGGAAACGTTGCAGGTCATCGTAGATATGGGTTTCTCGAAGCAAGCTGCTCAAACAGCCGTAACAAAACTACGTGAAAGTAGACGGGCTGGAGAAATCAACGCGGAAACGATCGCCGAATATTTGCTTGGGCACCCCGAGATTGAGGAAGAAGTAAAAAAACAGCAGCAGTCGAGCAACAATGCAACTGATGCGCCTGATGAAAAAGATGCGAAAGCGGCAAAACCAAAGAAAAAGACAGATTCACCGAAGATGAAGAAAAACTCTTCGTCTGGCAACAATGATTCACTCTCAAAACCGTTGGAGGAGCGTTTGAGAGAGAGAGCCCCAGAACTCGCCGAATCTCTATGGAAAACTCTTTGGATAAAGACGCAAGTGGATGCGTCTAGAAAGCCATCGAAAGATGAACAAGAATCGGACGATGACTCTGCACTGTTATTTGAATTCGTGGAAGTGGTGTGCGATGCGTTTCTCCTCGATGTGAACGAATCAAAGATTAACGACGCTCGTCGCAAAGCTGTTGCTGAAATAATCACAAAATCGCCAGTTGGAGACGGCATTGCAGAAGCATACGTCTCGAACAATATGATCAGTCAGACTATAGAAGCGTCGATTACAGCCGATGAGGGTGACCAGAGGTATTTTTTGATAGATGCAATTGTAGGGATCCAACAACAGGCAATGTTACTGCTCTGCTCGCGAGATTCAAAGTTCAGAGAAATTTTCCAAGAGATGGACGGAATGAGAGTTGAAGACTACGTGCAAAGAATCGAGATACTTGCGAAATACGCGAAGGGTTTGGATACAGCTTGCGAAAAAGAACCCACTAACGTTATCAAGTCTCCTCTGTGTCGCTTTCGGAAGACTGTTCAAACGACCATATTAGTTCTGCATATGTACGCTCAGTGGCTACCAGTAGAAAATGGTGCGTCCTCTCCACTTAATGGACTATACGTTGACACTAGCTCTTCTGGTGCCAATGTCAGCGCATTTGCTAGAGAGATTGGTATCATTGCCGGTCGACCTTTTGGTTCAGTCGCCAAAGCCGACCAGAAACGCATCATTGAGTCGCTCGATGCTATACTTCGATTTTACGCGTGGGCGCAATCGCCGACAGTCTATGAGAAACAAATGTATTCGCCGCCGGCTATTTGTCCTTGTATTCCCATAGATTTCATCGATTGCGATGCTGCAATTGAAGCAACGAGGTGTCCTCTTACGAGGAAAAAAATGCATGAAATCCGTCAACCTGTGCGGTTGAAAGATAAAACGTACGAAAAGAGTGCGTTACTTCATAAATATAATCTATGGTGTGCATTGTCTGGAAGTTCAGCGCTCGACAGCTACGATCACGTGCGTCTACTCGGTAAGGATATTCCAAACGAACATAAGGGACCCTTTAAGACGCCAGACGGGGAGACACACGAAAAGGTCGAAGTAGAAACAGCACTTGTGAATTGCGATATCAAAGCTGCAAACTTTAAGGCCGAGTTTTATGGTAAGGTCCCCAGTGCCAATAACCCGGGAACATACGCTCCTCAGATTCAGGCCGCGTTGACGCTTTTGGAGCATTTTACGAAATCCTATGAAAACGTTACAACTTGGCTCAACAACAATAAGCGTAAAGAATCATCAAATCTACTTCTGCCCAAGATATGGGGGTGCGAGGTTTTGATGCTACTAAGAACGCTCCCTCAGCACTCGTTTATTGCTTTCACCAACTTGCTTGCATCCATATTCCGTCACGTCGCCGAAGATCCAAACACTCTGCGCTACGCCATGGAATGCGAAATAAAAAAATCGCTTGAGGCTGCGTTCCATTCAAGCGATGGCGGTATGGTATCAGCATCTGTATTTCTGACCGTCATGTCCCCGGTGATGGCTCGAGACGTTCACACTTTCTTCGCTGCTTTAGAAAAGTGTGCATTTTGCGTACCGGTGCCAAATCCAAAAGAGAATAGAAAAGGTGACTTGCTCATTCTTCCACGTTTTGAAACAGAGAAGAAAAATGTGAACGAAAAAGCGACAGAGGTTTCAAAAAACAATAAAGTTGATAAAAACGACCATGACGAGGGAGACAATATTCCATCACCATCAAAGTCGTTCGTTCAGCTTGTTCGTACACTTCTTAAGGTCGTCAAAGGACACACTGTTGCTGATTTAAAGCTTGCCTTTGCAGACGGTCCTGTACCAGCACCGGAAAACCTCTCCACGCCGACTTCCTCAAACATTGTGCCACTGTTTCGAACTCACGATCGATACGAAGAGCCGTACGGCCGATCAACAGATACGCACGCCATTGCAAAGGTCAAGTTTGCTTTGCGGCTTTTGTCGGAATTCATAGAAGTACACGCCGCTGCTGGTGCAGTACTCGTAGAGCTCGATAAAAGTGATGCATCTGTCGGCGGAGTTTTGAGGCACACTTTTTGCAGATTGATCTGTAAGGAGACGACTTGTTGGAAGGAGCAGTTGACGGCGATGGGTATACACGAGCCGCCAAGTTCACCAGAGCAGATTCCTTCCGGTATATGCGGTTACAAGAACAATAGTTTCCCGGCTTGGCAAGGAGCAGAACGTGCAGCGCATTTTTTAGCGACGTGTACGATTCGGGTTCCAGGCTGTCGAGAGTTTTTCTTCTCAATGGTTGCTCAATTACTTCAGAATGATTTTTCTGCGGTTTCCGACTCGTACACATCGAAGTGTGATATTGTGCGATATCAAGGACATCTTCGCGCTGCTCTAGACATTCTTGCGACTATTGTGGCGCACTGCATGCCTACGCGAGCAGAATCTATACGGGACGTATCAAATAAGGTTTCTTCTGCCAATTTTCAGAATGGCGCAACACTCACTGCAATGCATCGCCACAAAATTCTTCCGCTGCTTTTGAAATCTGTGGAGAATCGCTGCGTTGATGAACTGCAAGGCGGTAATCGCCCTGAGCTTGGTATTTTAGATGCAACGCTTACAGTCATAGATAAACTATCGAACGTGTATGAAAAAATGTCGAAGGAAATCCCCGCATCTGGAGAACAAGATGAAGGTCGGTATGGTCAACATCGCCTGGAGCAAAGTCTTGCCGCTGTAATCGATGCAGTGCTCCGCGAAGATGACGAGAATGACTACATTGAGGAGGAAGAAGATGCTATGCTCGCAGATGAAGAAGCTATGATGGAAGACATGCGCGCAATGGAAGATGCAGAGGTAGAAGAAGCAATCTACGAAGATATGACAACGAGTGATGAAGACGACGGTGATGACGACGATGAGGTAGGTTTCGAAGTAGGAACGGAATCTGACGACGGTTCAAGCGATTTAATCATCGACGGGGATGACTCTGATGACAGCAATGATGATGAAGAAGATGAAGAAGATGATGGCGAAGATCACGTAGACGACTACAGTGATGATGAACTGGATCCTGAGGACGAGAGAGAGATGGAGCGACTTGTAGAGCGTGGCATGATCGATGAATATGCCCGAGAAGATAGAGAAAGGATGGCTCCAATCGCACCAGTCGAAAGTGATGGAGATGATGCTTCCTCTGCAGATGATCCTGACGATGGTTACACGGATGAAGAGGGAGAGGAAGATGACGAATTGACAGAAGAAGATGAAGAAGGAGACTTTGAAAATCCTAACAGTTTTATCGATGAAGAGAACAATGAGATTGGTTCAAATGTCGAAGAATTGATGAGTCGCAATCAAAGTGACGCAAATATTGCGCGCGTTGGTGGTTCTGTGCGTGACATTAACCGCGCTGCAGGCGTTTCTTTTCTTGATGATGCTGTCTTTGTACGCAACCCCAGTGGAGCATTCAGAAGAGGCGGCGAAGGTTCATTTCGCAGGGATGACACTCGGCATTTTTTCGGTGGTACTCAAGATCCCGTCATGTCGGCAGATGCTTGGGAGTTTCAACACGGGGTAAGTGTGAGAGGAAGGAGAGACGGAGGAGGGGAGGAAGCTGAACTGGGAAGAGATGTAATAGATGACGAGGAAGAACAAGATGAAGATGAAGAAATCTTCGTTGGGAGCGAAGATAACAGTGAACTAGCTGACGATAGTGACGTCGAAGCGCTCTCATTTGGCTCTGTGGAAGAAGAGGTGCGACGCAACGAAAGAGGGAATGGTGCCGGAGTAAGGTTCTCGTTAGATGGATTTTTAACGGATTTGGAAAGAATGAGGGTTCCAGAAAACCCCATTCAACCGATGGACGTATTCGAACTTACAGTCGAAGACCTTCGTCGCCTTGCAAGCGGAGAGTTCACTCGACGAGAACGAAATTCCTTTTCAATGACTGTTCAAGACATGGGGTCAGGTTCAGCGTACATTATGAACACGCATGGTGGACAAGATATTCGAGATAGATATGTGAGACAGACAAGAGAACGATGCATATCCGAATGCGAAGATGCACAAGGAATCGGGATTTCGAGACGATATCTACCATCACGACGAACATTTCCTGATGCGCATCCTCTTATAGTAAGAGACGATTGCCCTAATATTCCTTCATACAGCATTGAGATGAGGTGTGCAACAGATGGTACCACGTCGAGTGTTCCACCCATGGCCCAATCGGTTTGTGTGAGAACTAGATTAGATGATGTGCCCAACGACGCTTACATTCGCTGGTCTGCTCAAATGATTCGTCAACAAAATTTAACCACGGGTCCAGATGGTCGAAGATATTGGCAACAAACTCATTTACGTGTAAACAGTGCCAATTCGACTGGGTTTGCACGGCGATCTATTAACACGCCAACACCTATCGCGGACGCCCCTCCGGATGTAATGAGTGCAATGCGAGATGTGTTGCGAAGAATGTCCAGTGATTTAGCAAGATTCGCTCGTTCTTCAGGAAACCCTATGCTTCACGGTGCTTCTTCGAGTCCTGAAAGTCTTGATTCACTCTCATTCGATCCGTACGGGTTTGTTGACATCAACGGTGATTTGGCAACATCTCTGACCAGGAATCAAATATTATCCCCTGAGGCTGGCGGAGCGTCTATGGGTGAAAGACACCAAATGGACATGGGTAGAATCAACGTCGATTTTGATGGCACAGGAAATGATCTTTTATCAATGAGTGGTGTCTTGATATATTGTGGAAATCTTGTTCTGAACGGTGAAGTAGATCAAGATGCTCTTGGAGAAACTGCGATATCTCCTGAGCCGGCTTGGGATTTGAGTGGATTACGTGCAAGACGACACGCTTGGACAGATTCAGCGAGATCAGCTCTAGGAAACGGATCAACCGCGCTCGCACCAAATGCTCCGTTGACTAAAAATGAGAGAAACTTGGTTTCGTCTTCGATCTCAGTACTTCTAAGATCGCTTACGAACGAAGGTTTACGTACAAAGGAGCAACAACAAATACTAGCAAAAAAAAGAGAAGAACTCTTGGAGGAGAAAAGACGTCTTTCGGATTCTATCGGCGGTCCTGTGGCTCCAAAAAATTCAGACCCATCAGCTGTCGATAATACGGAGAAAGAGAAAGCGCGCGAAGAAGATGCCGCTGCTCGTGATACAGGTGATGAGAACGATGCGGTAGATCTCGCGATTTTCAACGACAATGCGGCTTGGATACCGGAAGCTATGGAAAAGCTCTCCCGCGAATTACCAGATCAAGCATCGTTGAACGCTTTACCAGAGAATTTAAAAATGGATCTTTTACGTTATAACGTAATTGTGAGACGTTTGAATGACTCGCCTCCGAAAGAGTTGCATCAAACGCGAAATTTCGATGAGGTGGATGCAACGTTTTTAGCAGCCTTGCCGCCAGACATTCAAAAAGATGCTCTCTCTCAGGCGCTATCTATACTTGAATCTGCGAGGTCTTCGATGTCGTTGAATAGAAAGCGAGCAATAGAATCGAAAAAAGTGGCGTTAGAGCGCGCCGAAAAGCAAAAGAAAGAGGAGTTGCTAAAAGAAAAGAATGAGGAAAAATGGGCGCAGTCAAAAGAAGCCTTGGACATGGCAAAGAAGACCTTGAAAATCACCCCATACCGAATTGAGATGCCCGATTTGACCAAAGAAGATGCGCAGTGCCTTTTAATCTGCGAAAATTTGTGCAGAAGGTTTCAAAAAGAGTCCTACCAACGCGCACTCTTGAGCTTATCGACGTTTGCTATGTGCAGAGATACCTTCATCACAGAAATATGGTCGATGATTGACCCGGTCTTATGCCGGCCAGATGCGTCCTCGTCAGTCCTTCAACAAGTAGATGTGAAGAAGGATAAATACGGGTTTGTTCATAGCGAAGCTCGCGCTCGAAGGGCCCTTGCTACGATGCACTGGCTAACACAGCACCAGGGAAAGTTTGGTAGTCGGCTACCTTCGATTTCTGCGACGAAAATGTGTGGTTCACCCATGGGTATCACGGTTTTTGAACGTCTTTTGGAGTCTCTCAGTAGTCCCGTGGCTCTCAAACATCCGGGATCTATGCTCGCGAATCAGCTTATGATTTTGAACGAATCTTTTCGCGCGACGAAGATATCGAAGATCAAAGAGCGAGCCAGTGAAAAACATCCCGATGAGAACGTAAACCAAGCTCGATTGACGTTTGACAAATTGAAACCCCATCAACTCGAACCGCTGGCTAAGCTTTTGGACGCGCTCTCTGTCATTGATCAAGGTCGTTTCAGTAATGCCGTTCTCTCTCACGTCTCATCGCTGATGCGGCACTTTGCGACGGCTTCGCAAAAGCAAGCAAGTGTGTTGACTGTTGCGTTACTCAAACAAGCAAAAATATCGAGAGCCTTTGCGGAGACGCAATTGAACTTATGCTCGAGAGGAAATACGGATACGCATATGTTAAACGCTGGGTGCGCTTCAATTCTTCGAGTCGTGCGAGCACTTGCGCAGTTGACAAAGCAGCGCGCTCAAGGCACAAAATTGGATAAGAATAATCATGGGCGACGAGTAGTTCCGGATACTTTTGCTGGAGAATCTCCCATGAATACCTCCAATAAGCCTTCGACGACGAAAGGTGGTGAGGAATCAAAGGATCCAGAAACCCCGGGTGAAAACGCTCTTTTAGAGCTTTCCGAGGCTATGAAACCGGCATGGAAGGCACTCTCTGCTGCTGCGCAAAAGGTTGAGGTAATGGTTACGCCGCACAAACCCGGTGCCGCTCCTCCGCCCGCTCCACTCGCCATAACAGCAATGCTTCCGGCAGTGGAGGCGTATTTTGCCCTTGCTGATGCGCTGGCGCCAGATCAGCTCGAGGAGGTCTCCAAAAAGATGGCGGAAAAGCAACAAGAACGAGAAGAAGACGCACCCCCGGTACATCTTCAAACGACGAATGCGCCTACTGGTGCTAATGTCAATAGAACCGCAAATAACACGCCGATGAAAATGTCCCAACCCTCGCGAGCGTCAACTCCTGGTTTACTTCGCGCTTCCAGCGTCAAGTTCACTTCTAATCTCGGATTAGATGCTTTGCTTGAAAATACCACAATTGCAGAAGAGCTGAAATCGAGACTGTCCACCGAGGCTTGGAAGTTTGCCGAGAGGCACCGTGGCGTCATAAACGCATTATTAAGGCGAAGCCCGCAATTGCTGACGACGTCTTTGAAAACGTTACTCCGTACGCCAGCGTTGGTGGATTTTGACGTTAAACGAGCTCACATTCAACTCAAACTGAAAAAAGAGAAGGAAAAATATGTTTCGCGTGGCACGTCAAAACTCAAAATTCGTAGATCGCACCTTCTGGAAGATTCATACAATCAATTGCGGTCACGAACGCACGAAGAGATGAAAGGACGCATGCAAATCACCTTTGCAGGTGAAGAAGGTATCGACGCGGGAGGCTTAACGAGAGAATGGTATCAAATCCTCGCGCGAGAAATCTTCAATCCGGATTGGGGGCTGTTCCAACTCGCTCCAAGTGGTGAAGCGTGTTATGAACCAAACAAACACTCATCGATTAATCCCGAGCATTTGAGCTATTTCCGTTTCGTCGGTCGTTTAATTGGAAAAGCCTTGTATGATGGTGTATTACTGGATGCGTATTTTACGCGACCAATTTATAAGCATCTGCTCGGGCAGCCGTTGACGTTTGAGGATATGGAAGGTGTCGATCCAGATTACTACAAAAATCTTAAATGGATGCTTGATAATGATATCGAGGGTGTATTGGATTTGAATTTCAGCGACACTCAGAACTTTTTCGGGGAAACGAAGACGGTGGATTTGATAAAAAATGGGCGAAACGTTTCGGTGACAAATGTAAATAAGCTCGACTACGTCAACTTGATCACGGCATTCCGAATGACGGATGCGGTGAAAGATCAACTTGAGGCATTCATCGAAGGATTCACTAAAGTAGTCGATCGCGATATTATTGGTGTTTTGAACGCAAGTGAGCTCGAACTTCTCATTTCTGGTACGCCTGATATTGATTTGGACGATTTAAAGGCAAATACAGAGTACCACGGCGGTTATACGCCTACAAGTCCGCAAATTCGATGGTTCTGGGAGATTGTGCGCGAGATGAATCTTGAAGATCGCGCGCGCTTGCTGATGTTTTGTACTGGTACGTCTAAAGTCCCACTCGAAGGTTTCGAGAAGTTGCGTGGAATGAGTGGTTTACAAAAGTTTCAAATACACAAAGCGCAGGCAAACGACCCAAATCAATTGTGCACGGCGCACACTTGTTTCAACCAATTGGATTTGATTGCCTATGATACAAAGGAGGAGTTGAAAGAAAGATTACTCTATTCCATACGCGAGGGCAGTCAAGGTTTTGGTTTTGCTTAAATTTTAGCTTGTGCAAAGTAAAAGAACAAGTCAAGTACACACATACACATTTTCTTTTTACAACGCGAGTTTTCGCTTAATGTTGGAATCTTCATCCGTTATTACTTTCTTCGCGAACCTGCGCTGAAGCGCATCAAAAGGCGCCCGTTTTGCTCGACCGGCTGAATTCAAAATGGTGCTATTCTCGTCCTCGTTTAAATATCCGTCACCCATTGGGCGCGCTTTCTTTTTCGCAGAGTGAGAAAGATATCCCTTATCCACGTTCAGTTTCCACTCCTTTTTATCTCCGGCTGACAAACTTACGACAAACTCAAACTCGTTGAATTCCTCATCGTTCTTATTCTTTTTGTTCATTTCCTCTAAAAGTGTAGATGACGTCGCGACGACCGCGCAGTTGGCATCTCGTAGCAATTCATAAGCTTCAGCTCTCAACGCGCTCGAATCCATTTGACTCAAATTGTCTCTCACAATGACTAAAGTTGCTTCTCTGGCCACCGCTCTGGCCACTGCAACCGCCACGCGTTCGCTTCTGGTGAGCACATTGTTCCAACCTGTCACTCTGCGTTCTTGAATTGCCTCACTTGAACAAAAACGCCCGAGACCCAGTCGTTCAAGAATTGGAAATACAAACATCTCATCATCTGGAGTGTTGACGGAAACGTCGTTACCTAGCAGCGTTTCACCGTCTCTCGGAAAATTAGGGTATTTTGGGACCACCGCAATATTCTGCCTTCTTTTCACGAGTAAAGGGAACGTCGAGTCCTCTCCATCGCCATTTACCATTGCAACATCAACATTGCCGTCCTTATTCTCACTTTCTGTATCAATCTCAACGTATTCTGTGCTAGGATTACCTTCAGGATCGTACGAAAAGTCATCCGTAAACAGCCCGTTGGAAGAAATACCTGTATTAAATCGAGAAAGGACGGAGCCAGTGCCAGCAGAATGTAATCCACAGAACGCTCGCAATAAGGTAGTTTTACCGCAACCTGATGGCCCAGATATGCAGCATAACTCTCCAGCGTTGAGTTCGAAATCTAATGACTCCACCAATGGCTTCGTTCTTGCTTTTACGGTGTTGGCGGTTCGATACGACGCGTCTTCATACAACGTCAACTTTTTACACTCCAAGATTGGTTTCTGTGCCCAGTTGATTTCACCATCGTCCTCTCGTCGATACTCGATGTCTCCCTGAGTAAATTTGTGCACATCTCGCGCTTCAGCGACGGATTGGAGCTTCAGTACGTTCGCGCAGTGCGTCTCTGCGGCATCTAAAACGACCGATCCAAATCTTCCTTCTCCATCCGCGCTCGAGAAGAATAGTTCTTCTAGTTTCACGAAGGCGTTGTGAGTTGATGTAATTGCAGCGACGCAAGCTTGACCAATACCGAACGGTTTCTCAGATTTGGCAGTAAATAACACGCTCGCAATAACGGTCCAGTTACTGATGAAGGCACCAAGTGCAATCGATTTTGATCCAGAGAAATAAGCATCCACGCAGCATCTCTTGACCAGCTCGAGTGCACTTTGAACGTTTGGGAAGAGCAACAGGGACGTCGCGTTCAACTTTGCCGTAGATGAGGTCGAAGATAACAACGAAAATTGATCATCAAACCCTTCCTCTTCTAGCGCGTACGGTGCACTCAAAGCTCTGGCGTCTCTCAACGCCACCGCAACAGTTTCTCTCGCCTTCTTTGCGACGAATTCTGCTCCTCCTCCTCCTTCGCTCCTTTTCCCTCTCCTTTTCTCGCTCCTCTTCTTCAACCTCGCCGTGGTAAACGCAAATGCAAGCGCCATCAGGCACTTCTCTCTACCAAAGTGCATATTCAAGACTCTGCCGTGGTACGCCAACGCTATCATGGATTCAATTAAACCAAAACCAGCGTAACACGTGCGTTCGCATGCCATTGGTATCCCAAACGCCACGATATCTTCCGCTTCCATCAATACTCTCAAAAGCATCATCGTCATGTCGCTCTCCGCGTTGTTGTTCCCACCACTGTTATTATTATCATCGTCGTCGTCGTCCAAAACCGACTCTAAATCTAACAACCTCCTCCTCTCGAACAATTTCCTCGCCGCCGCTTCCGTGGCGCGTTCCGCCAACCTCCGCTCCACGTTCACTTTAACATATCCCGCCGAAGTCGCCAGCGGTCTCGCCAACAGACCAAAATACAAGAAATGCTCCAGTATCGGTCGAATCGCGTCCGCGTGTCTCCCAACCGCGATCGATGTCCACGCTTGACTCGATTTCTTAAACGTCTCCGTGCTCGCTTTTTGCGTCGAGAGTTCCAAAAGGACAAACAGAGACAGTTGCGCGAGCAACGGCATCGAATTCATAATTTTGGTTGACTTTTTCTTCTTCCTCCTTTTCTTCTCGTCGTCTTCTTCGCGCAAGCACAGAGCAATCAGCGCTCGCGCGTGTTTCGTCTTTTCGAGAGCGTCGATTGCGGTTTCGCGGCACGCCAAGAGTGGGCTTTTTGCGATCAAAGACGAAGGGAAGGAGAGGCGACGCTTGGTCTCATTTTTTGAATTTGTTTTTTCCCCAGCGTCGGCAGAAGATGAAGAAGACATATGTGTGTGGATGATGCTAGATCTTCTCAGAGCGTTGTCGTTGTCGTGCTGGGTATGACGGATGCTTCGCCACGCGCAGCGACGCTGTTTTGTTTCTTGCGTGGGCAGGCGCGCGCGCGTGTGTTCAAGTCTCTTTTTTTTATGTCGAGTAAGTGCTCTTCTCTCTTTTCAAATTTCTCTCTCTAAGCTCTTCTAAGGATGTTAAAAATATGACGCTTTTGCGCTTTCTTTCTTTCTTTCTTTCTTTCTTTCTCTTTCTTTCTTTCTTTCTTTCTTTCTCTCTCTCTCTCTCTCTCTCTACTCGTCGTCTTCTGGCGACATGTTCTCCACCTCTCCGGCGCCGCCGTCTCTGTTCTTCTTCCTCAATCCGCTGACGACGTCGTCGATTCTCAACAACATGCACGCGCTTTCCACGGCGGTTTTCAAGGATTGCGCTTTGACCTCGTACGGTTCCCAGACACCCAAGGCTTTCATATCGACGATGGTACCTTTTTCGCCGTCGATGCCAAAGGTGGAGTTTTCCCCGTCCGGAGATTCCGCGTGTTTGGCGCGCAACTTGGTCAACGTTCGGATGACGTTGGCGCCGCAGTTTTGCGCCAACGTTCGCGGGATGACTTCTAACGCCGTGCCTATAGCGCGGAAAGGAAGCTGTTCCGCTCCTTGGACGGTATCCGCATACTTGGAGAGTTCTCTAGAGATGGCCATTTCGACCGCGCCGCCGCCTGGGAGTAATCTAGGGTCTTTTAAGATGTTTCGGGCGACGCCCATGGCGTCCGTTAAGTTTCGCTCGACTTCGTTCAAAACGTCTTTAGAAGCGCCTCTCAAGACAATCGTGCACGCTTTTGGTTCCTCGCAATCGACGATGAACGTGAAGTACTCGTCGCCAATTTTCTCGACGTTGAACAAGCCAGCGCCGGTGCCGATGTCAGATTCTTGCAACTCTTCGAGTCTGTGGACGATGGTCGCGCCCGCCGCTCGGGCGATGCGATTGTTGTCCGTCTTTCTTACGCGTCGAATCGCGGTGATGTTTGCCTTGGCCAGGTAATGGCAGCACAAATCCGAGACACCCTTCTCGGTAATTACCACGTCCGGTTTAAACGAGCAGATGATATCGCACTGCTGTTTGATCCAATCTTCTTCCATTTTCAAAAGCACCTCCCAATCTTCCTCCTTTGTAATCTCCACGTTTGTTTGGTTTTCGCCTTTCTTATATTCTAAAGTGCAATCGAGCAACAAAATTCTCGGTTTCTCAATCTTCCTCGACATTCTTCCGGGTAAGCACACGTCTTTATTCATCATGACACCTTTCAACACGGTGGAATCTTCGAGCGCCCCTCCGGGAATCTTTTCCACTTTCGCAAACTTTTTAATATCAATCTCCGTCGTCTTGCCGTCCGGTCCTAAAGTCTTCACCGTTTCCACCGCGTCCAACGCTAAATTCGGCACCAAATCCCCCAACCTCGCGGTAAACTTCGTCCCCACCGTCGACCTCACGATCTTCAACAACTCCTCTCTATTCTCCGTATCCAACGGAAACGCAATTTTCGTATCTATAATCTCCACCGCTTTCTCCAGCGCCTTGGCGTACGCGCGCGCGATAACCGTCGGATGCACCCCATCCTTCTCCAAAAACGGAACCGACAAATGTAAAATCTCCCCGGCTAAGATGATCACCGTCGTCGTGCCGTCCCCAACTTCCTCGTCTTGGCTCCTCGCCAGTTCAATCATCGATTTCGCCGCTGGATGCGTCACGTCGATTTCCCGCAGTATCGCGTTCCCGTCGTTCGTAATCACGATCCCTCCGCTCGCGTCGAGAATCATCTTCAACATCGATCGTGGACCGAGCGTCGTTCGAACGACATCCGCGACCGCTTTCGCCGCGGAGATGTTTTGCATCTGCGCTTTCCTCCCGGTTTCTCGTCGCGCGTTCACTTGTAGCACTTGCATATCTTCTTCTTCTTTTTCACCACGCTGTTGTTTGTTGTTGTTCGTTGTTGTTGTTGACGTGTGTGGTATTAGTATTATACGCGCGCGCAAGCGTGTCGGCGTTGACTTTTTGTTTAGGGTTTTTTGTCGCACTGTAAACCCTAAACCCTATTTGCGCCATTTCCCCTAATAACTCTTTGTAACGAACTTCACACGCGCGCGAAGAAGACGACGACGACGACGACGAAGAAGAAGAAGAGGAAGAAGGAGCGAGTTATACGCGCATGAACTCTCGCGCCGGAGACGCGCTTTCTGTTTCTTCTTCTTTTTTGTCTCTGTCTTTGTCGTCGTTCTCGCGACGCGGGAGGAGGCACAGAAACGTCGTTTCTCGAAGAAGAAGAAGACCACCGGCGACGACGACGACGTCGTCTTCGAAGTCGTTGGACGCGTTGTTCGACCACATCGAACGCGTCTCGGGCGATTTCTCGTTGAGGAGTAAAATACGCGTCGGCACAGACGCGCGGTTTCCGAGTCGCGGGCTCACGTTGCTCGCGAACAGAGCTTTGCGTTCAGAGGAAGTGGTCGTTTCCTTACCGAAAACGTGCAGATTTTTCATAACGAGAACACACGACGGAGAAGAAGAAGACGAAGAAGATATTTACGGATGGTCGAAGACCGCGGCGAAACGATTAACGCTCGACGAAGAGACGAAGAAAAGACACGAAATATGGCTGAACAGTTTACCTCGACGCGCACCGAGAGTTCCCGGGATATACATGGAAGACGACGAGATTCGAAGATGGGTGAAAGACGACGCGTTGCGAGAGAGATTGACGAGAAGTATCGCGGACCATCGCCGGTTCGTTCGAGAGTGTCGGTGTCGCTCGTCTCGCGAAGAGAGCGAACTGTCGAGAATGCGGAGCTTTTTACAGAGTCGCGTCTTTGCGGACGAGAGGAGGAGAAAGTGGACGGCGCCTTTGATTGATTTTTGTAACCACGACGCGGAGGCGAATTGTTTCGTTCGGACAAACTTCGGGAAGGAGAACAAGCAAGGGAAACAGGCGACGGCGGAGATTTGCGACGAAAGTTTCGTTGCGCGGCTTCGAGAGGAAGGAGAAGGAGGAGGAGGCGACGATGACGGCGGCGACGACGACGAGGAATATTTCGAGCTCGTGGTTTCGGACGAAGGTTCCATAGACGTGGACGAACCGCTGACGATATCGTACGCGAATTCTAGCGACGAGTCTTTGTTCTTCGAGCAATACGGCTTTCTCTTGGAAAACGGGGAAAATTCGTTTTTGAACGACGCCGAGAGCGTACAGAAATTTCTGCTCGCGGATAGTTTTAATTAACATAGTTTATTAGAGTAGCGCTAATAGTATGGCTTAGACCATTATTACAACAATCAACATCACATAATTAATACAGGCATATATATCTACACCGCGCGTTCGGCGATGTCTCGTAACATTTTAAGCAGGCTTTTCATCGCGGACGTTTTCTTCCCTTTCTTCTTCTTCGACCCGGCGGCGTTTCCTTTACCCTTCTTCAACAAGAAAACTTCCTCGCCAGCCTCTTCGTCCACGTCATCCATGAATACAATCTCCCCGATAGCTTCTCGTCTCCGTCGATCCGCAAACTCGTCCGATTTTAACGCCGTCTCTTTCGCCTCCATCTCTGCTTTCCTCGCCACGTCCGCAAGCTCCTGTCTCGTGAACGAAATTGCGTTCATTTCGCTCTCTTCCGCTCTTTGCATCACCCCAAACACCTCCTCCAACGCTTCTTTTCTCGTCGCCGCGACCTTCTCATCCTCTCCCACCATCGTAATCCTCCTCCTCCAATCTCTCGCCAAATCATCCGCCATCGGATCTACCGCGCCTAACCCCCCGTCCGTGCCCAGCTTCACCCGCTCGATCACCTCCTCCAACGGTTTCAACTCCTCCTCCTCGAGCGCTCTCAACTGTTTCGCGACGCGTTGCTCCGCGCGTTTCTTCGCGATGTGCGACGTCGTCTTCTGGCACTCCAGCAACCCTTCCATTAAACTTTCGCTCGCGATGAAGTTCGGGTGTAACTTCTTCAGCGTTTTCGGGCTTATCGCGAGTAATCGATCGGCTAACGTCTTCAGCCGGTTCGCGTCGCGTTTCAGCTGCGATTTGTTCCTTCTGCCAAAGTAGACCGGTTCGCCTCTGTCGTTTTCCGAGAACACGTCCGCGGGGGACGAATATTCATTCTCGTCGCCGCCGAGAGATGATGGAGAAGAAGACGTTTCGCGGAAGAATCCTTTTTGAATCGTCGACGACGCTCGTTTTTTCGTCTCGCGTGCGCCGGTGCCCGACGACGACAAAGACGTCTGGCGGCTCAAAGTTTCGGTTAACGGGGAGAAATGGAAAGAAGAAGAAGATGACGACGCCCCTAAATGGGACAGCGCTCTTCTCAGAGAGACGATGGAGCACCGCGAATAGGAGGAAGAGACGCGAAAGAGCGCGAGCGAGGGCGAGGACATTCGGTATTTTCTTTTAAAAGTCGACGATTTTTCGCGCGTTTAAAGTGAAGTGAAGTGAAGTCGCGAACTT
>Ga0181598_1001618_pt1 | contig 21746 bp, 14 predicted proteins | sample 041ome_4_FD_153295 | JGI IMG/M metagenome (GOLD analysis project Ga0181598, IMG submission 153295) | Coastal salt marsh microbial communities from the Groves Creek Marsh, Skidaway Island, Georgia - 041404US metaG (spades assembly) | ecosystem: Environmental > Aquatic > Marine > Intertidal zone >... | reverse complement strand
CGTCCTTCGTGGGAAACATAATGATTAGGTACAATATCACTAGTCCTGTCAAACCACCATTTAGTGACTTTATTAAGAATTTCACCTTTGAGGGGAATACTAGTAATTACACGGTCAAAACTACTAAGTTTATCAGTACCGACTAAATACATATTTTCAGAATTAGGTTTTAGATATAAATCCCGGATTTTACCTCCACGAAGATACGACATATCTTTAGTAAAAGTTTCATTGCGACTATCTACCACACAAGTTGGAAGAAGGTTAGTAAGAAGATTATCATCATTATATTTTTGTTGAGTATCTTCAATAATTAGTTTGTTAGTATTATTAAGATGTAAATCCAAGACACCACGACGAACATTAGGACATTGGAGACCACAAATCTTAGCAGCCGCTAGACCCGCATTTTCCGGACCTAGGACAACCATAGGACACACATCAGTAGGCATACTAGTAGAGGAATAAAGGTCAAACATAGTTTCTTTAGTAATAGGAGGACAGGCAATTACTGGTAGAGTAATATTACTATCAACAACACCACTTAAGGCATTAGATTTACCAGCACAAGTAATAATGACAGGGACAGTCACATCTTTTTCATAGTTGTTGAGAATACCCATTACATATTCCGTTGCTTTATGAGCAGAAGAAATGCGGATATCTGCGGAAATATTGAATAAAGATAATTTGTTTTTAATTTTATTAGCATGAGTTAAATCTTTGCTAGAACCAATGATAATAGGGACTAAAAATGACATTATAGAGATTAATGATTTATAATTTATTTAAAGAGTAAAGGAATGAAATAGTAGAATTAAATAAAGTGTTTTTGAACTTCTTGACATACATAATAAAAAAAAATTTTAAATTAAATAATAACTAATTATTATTGTATTTTATACATCATTATTTTTTTAATTATTTAATGAAACTATTTATCAAATTACTCATCTAGATTAGATAACCAGTTATAAGCATTAGTAAATAATTTAATCCAAGGAGTAAATTCTGTATTTTCTAATGCTTGATTATCTTCAGGTGATAACCAAGGAGTTTGCCATTTTAAGAAACATCTTTCTGGATGAGGCATAATGGCCAAATGTCTATTATTTTTACTTGACATCGCAACACAACCTTGTTCTGACCCATTTGGATTATGTGGATATTTAGTAGTTGGTTCTCCTCTACTATCAACATATTGAATAATAGGAGTTGTTATAGTATCAGTTGTTGAGGAAGGGACAAAACGCCCTTCTTTATGAGCAACCCAAATACCAAATACTAAATCTTCCATATTCTTTAAGAAAATATTTTGTGATTTATTAACTTTAACATAAGAAAATCGTGATTCAAACCTTTGAGATTTATTCTCTTCTAGTGTAGCATCAATCCATCCTAGATGAGACATTAATTGACATCCATTACAAATACCAATAGAGAAGGTATCTGGACGATTGAAAAAGATATCAAAATCTGCTTTCTTTTGTTGTAAAGTCAATGCCCACCCTTTACCACTTCCAAGAACATCCGCATAGGAAAATCCACCACAAAATGCTAACCCATTAAAGGTATTAATATCTACTTTATTATGAAGAATATCATAACTATTAATATCTACTACTTCAAATCCCGCATAATAAAATGCAGATGCTAATTCTCTATCACTATTACTCCCTTCCTCCCGAATAATCCCTACTTTAAACAAACCTTTAACCTTAGGAAGGTTATAATGAAGATGCCTTTCAAGAAGATTAGTCATAGGATTAATATTGAAGTTATTCCATAACTGATATTCTTCTTCAACACATTTTGGATTACATTGTAATTTATCAAGTGTCATACTGCGGTGTTCCCATAGTTTTCTAATTTCAGAAATAGTTTTTTCTTTTTTAATAGTTATAATCTTTGTTATTAATGGGTTATCTTTATTAGTGTTAGTATTGGAGTTAGTATTAGAGTTAGTATCTGATACGGAAACTGTTTTAGTTTTAATATCGGTTAATAACGAATTATTCACGTGTTGAATAATAACTTTATCATCCGGACGCATTGTCGCAATAGGATAAATAATTATTTTTTCAGTGGACGGTGTATTTTTATTGGTGTTGTTATAAATTTTATTAATAGATGTAATTGCCACAATTACTTCTCTAACATATTCATCTTTAATTTCCACTACAACACCCAGTTCTTCATTCCAAAGGTATTCAATTATATCGTAAATAGTTAAAATTTCTTCAGGGATATCAATGGTAATACCCATATTAGAGGTTAATGCCATTTCTAATAGGGTAGTAATTAAACCACCATCACTAATATCATGTCCTGCTAATATTTTTCCTTCTTTAATAAATTTTTGAATACATTTAAAAGTGTGGATTAGATATTTTGTATTACGAAGAAGTGGAGGTTTTCTCATTACATCTGAACGCATAATACAACTTCCTCCCATATCCTTAAAACCACAACTTAAATCAATATGATATAGTTTAGATGATGTAGAAGATACTAATGGAGAAACTTTTTTATTAATATCAGGGACAGGAGCATAGAAACTAAGGACTAATGACCCAGGTCCTTTAATAGCAGTATCATTATGATTAACAACCATTGATAAACTATCTTTTCCACCATCTACCGCTATACTGGATTCTAAAAGAAGGTGATTTAATCGTTCCATAACTTTATACATTTTATATCCTTCTTCATTATCTTCATTAGGTAAAGACCACATCCAGTTAGCGGATGCTTTAATAGATGATATATCTTCAATACCACACCATACCATATTTAATAATGCTTCCGCAAAGGTTTTATCAGCAATGGATTGATTACCCAGGGCATCACCATATAAACCAACAATAGGTTGTTCTCCTACACTAGTAACACAACCCGTAAATTTATTAGTTTCATGATGTGGAAAATGGGAAGAAGCAATAAGACCATAATTTGATATGGGCATATGAAGAGGTCCCACACATTGTTGTTGAGCAATTAGTCCAGAAACACTTCTATCCACTTTATTAGTTAAGAAACGTTTACTACCAATATCTAAGTTTTTAAATGTAATTTCAATTAATTCTAAGATACTAGGTGATAGGAAGGGGCATGTATAATTGTATTTAGGTTGGTAATTGGTATTGTAATATTTTTCTTTAATACGATATTCTCTCTTGGGACAATCTTCTTGGTGAAGATAATCCTTTACAATTTGCCTATCTCCACGATAAATATTAATCTTACCATCCCCGGTAATATGACCTACCACATCTAGATTAACATTTTCTCTTTGACAAATTGATTCTAACAAAGGTTTATCATCTGGATGGAATAGAATGGCGTTAGACTCTTGGTATTCTGATAACCAAATTTCTAAATCATTTAAATTATTCTCTCCTAGAGTAAGTTTTCCTAAATCAATAACTCCACCCTGACCTTCTAGGATTTCCTTTAAAACATTACCATTACCACCAGCACCCTGGTCGTGAATACTTAAAATAGGATTTTTTTCTCCTAATTCAACACAAGTACGAATTACCCGATTTAATTTTTGTTCCATTTCGGCATCATCCCGTTGGACGGCATTAAAATCTTCTTCCGCATTCTCTTTTTCCACTTTACGACTGGATGCTTGACTACCACCATATCCAACTTTATACACAGGACCTCCAATCTTAGCAATAAGTAAATTAGGTGTAGGTTTATCTTTGTAAATATGTTGATGATTCATTACACCTAATCCTGCTGTAAACATAATAGGTTTAACCCATTCAATTCTTTCATTTTTAAATGTTTTTGAATCAGTATCATATTGGTATTGGCGGAATACATTTTTAAATGACCGGGTAAATCCTAGGATAATAGGTTCTCCAAATTTATTACCATAATCAGATGCTCCATTACTTGCTTCAATAAGAATATCAAGTGGCATTGCCATATTACTTGGATAATCTCCACGATTATTAATAATATCTACATCAATATCTCCTACACAATATCCAGCACTACTTGCTACTGGAATAGCACCCTTTCCTGTTGATTGAACATCCCGGATACGACCCCCAATACCAGTTGCTGCACCTGGAAATGGAGCAATACCGGTTGGAAAATTATGGGTTTCAGCAGTTAAAACGAAATCTTGTTGGTATATGTCTTTATAATATTGATGATTAACATCCCAGATAGGAATAATAGTATTGGTTACATACCCTTTAATAGCACTGGAATTATCACAAAATGCTAAAACACTATTATTGCTATGATGCTTAATAGGTTCTTTAATTAATTTAAATAAAGATGGTTTTAATGTTAATGTATCAAAATTGGAATTTGGTGTATTTTTGTAACTAAATTCTTCTTTAATATTACCAGTAAAGAAATGATGCCTACTATGCTCACTATTAGATTGAATAAGGTCTTCCTTTAAGAAATTTTCTTCCGTAACTGCTAATCCATTATCTTTAATATCTTTAATATGGTCTAATGCTTTCTTAAGAATACCTTGAACATAGGTTTCTATACCATCATCTATTTGTATTTCATTAGTGTTAGTATCATCTGGACTATCAATGGTATAATTTTGGAGATAATCCTCTTTTTTAGATAATGTTATGGTAGAATTAATAACTTCCGTCATCCTATCGTGATATTCTTCAAAAATTAATTCAGGAGTAATAATACAATTATTAGATGTCTTTTTGACAGGAATCATATATAAAGTCCCTTTCTTAATATTATCAATAAAATGAAAATTACACTTCCGGCATATTGTTTTAACATTAGTAGACCAAGCATTTACTTCAATCCTAGGTTCTATATAGGTATAGAAATAATCCGGATCTTCACTTTCTAAAGTACGGTTAGTACTATTTAAACAAAATAGAATTTGGAGTTCATCCTTAGTTATTTTGGTATTATGAGTAGTTATCTTATAATAAGTAAATACTTTAACCCCCTTTTTACAATAAGGATGATTATCTTTTGGTTTTAGTAAAATAACCATTTTTAAAAAGTGGGTGTTTAGTTAAATATTTTTTTAATTAAAATTGTTTTTACACCAAATAACTAATTAATGTTACTTTTACTACTGGTATTAAAATTACTTTTAAACAATTTTAATTATAAAATTAATACTGAAGTAGTATTTTAATGGTGTAGCCTTTTAATTGTTTAATTTTTGATTATTTAATTTTTGATTATTTAATTAAAAATGGCTAAACATCAAGAATTAGTATTAGCAACTGATAATAACAAAGAATATTATCTTCCATATGACCTTAAAGAAAGGGTCCTAACAAAATATTATAAAAATAAATTCAGTTTTGAAGTATTAAATCAATTAAAAGACCATTATTATTCAGATATACCCTATCTAGATATGGGATATGTAGCACGCTATTATCCGGATGTAGAAAGGGTATTATATAGTAATACCCTTTATCAATATGTTCAAAATTATTTAGAATTTTTGTATGGATATAAAGATTATACTAATGAATTTGATGATATTATTAAAAGTATTAAAAATACATTTACTCATTCAACAAGTATTCCATTATTTATGTATTATGAATTAATGGATGATTACCGTTTTCCTGGAGAACATAGTGGAGGTAGTTTTAGTGTGTGTCTAGGAACATTATATCGTTTAATTAAAATTAACGCAAGTCAAATGAGTAAAAAAGAAAAATTACAATCCTGGCGAGAATTTTGTATTATTAATCGGTTATATTAAGTATTAAATAGTTGATATTAAGTATTAAATAAGTGATAGTTAATATTTAATTAATATTAAATAAATAATAATTAATATTATCTTTTAAATCCCGACGCAAAATCTTTAATTTAAAGATTTTACACAGAAATTAAAAGAGTTCCTTATACAATCCTCATCCGACAAATTTGACGGATAGGGATTTAAAGGATACATTAAATTATTAGTATTTATTATTAACTAACTTAAACACAATTTATTTTTTTATGGTAATTCACACATTTTTTAACATATTAACCACACTTTTATTGTTTTATTAATTCATATTTATTTCATTATATAATGGTTGTCAATATAGATACTGTTAAATCTGTCTTAGATTTAGATTATGTAGATGGAGATAGTTCTGAAGTATTTTTTAATAATAGTGGCGATGAAACAGTAATACTTTCTGCTTTTCAAAAAGTATATGCTTTATCTGGAGTAAAATCTAAAAAGAATAGAGTATTAGATTATGAAATGATTACTGAGGTAGGTATTCATTTAATTAGTCTAATTAATAAATGGAATAGTAAGCAAATTATAGAATTACTATTAGATATTGATGATGCCAGGGATACACAGAATATGTTTATGTTATCTTGTATTGATTATTTAGTAGAAAATAACACAACTCCTATTAGTTTTCATTTAATACCATTAATTGAAAAGGTATCTCAATTAACCTTAAATTTTAGAGAAACAATTGCTAGTAAATCTATGGAAGTGTTACAAAAACTTTTAAAATGTAGTAATAATAGTGATTTAGACCCTTTTATTCCTGTCATTGTAGAATCCTTACAAAGTCCCGAAAAAATACCTAAAGCTATTGAAAAACTAGCCGGTTGTGTATTTGTTCAAAATGTAGAGTTTCGTGCATTAGCAGTAATCTTACCTATTTTAGAAAAAGGTTTAAAACATAATATTACTGAAAATAAGCGTAAAAGTTGTATTATTATTGATAATATGTGTAAATTAGTAGATGACCCTAAAGAAGTATATCCATTAATGCCTGTATTACAACCTTTAGTTTCTCATTGTGTAGAATGTATTAGTAATCCAGAAGCACGTAATATTGCAGAAAGAACCTTAGAAACATTACAAAAAACTTGTGGTGAAGACTACCAATTTACCACTTTTAAGATAGAGGATATGAAAAATAAAGTATTGGGAACATTATCAGTTTCTTATCCAGAAGAAAAAATAGTATATGTTTCTCAATTAATATGTGAAATGACAAATTGTAGTTGTTTTATTGAGAAAGAATGGTTAGATGTTTTTACAAGATATTTCCAAGAAGATGGAATAGAAGGAGTTGCTAACGGATTAAGAGTAGCATTACAAAATGTTAATAAAAAAGAAGAAGTTCGTTTTGAAGATACAGAGGAAGGACAAGATTTATATAAGGGAGATTTTAGTCTTGCTTATGGTGCTTTAACTCTACTTAACAATACTTATTTACATCTTAAAAGAAACCGATTTTATGGTCTCTTAGGTCCTAATAATTGTGGTAAAACTACTCTAATGCGTGCTATTGCCAATGAACAGGTAGAAGGTTTTCCTAAACGAGATGAATTAAAAACCATCTTTGTAGAACACGAAATTCAAGAAAGAGAAGTCGGTCAAGATGAAGTAGGTATGCCTATTCTTAATGTGGATTTGTGTGGTATTGATTGGGTAGTAGATTGCTGTAATGAAGTTTATCAAATGGAACCTAAAGTAGAAAGAGCAGATGTAGAACGGGTAATGGAAGAAATAGGTTTTGGTAATTCCAAAAAGGATGTTGGAACTGATAGAGCCGCTGATGCGGAAATGCCTATTACTACCTATTCTGGTGGTTGGAAAATGAAAATGCAATTATGTGCGGCCACCCTAATGAATTCTGATATTCTAATGTTAGATGAACCTACGGGACATTTAGATGTGACTAATGTTCAATGGTTAAAAGATTATCTTTCTAATTTTAAGAATGGCGGTGGTTCAATTATTTGTACTTCTCACGATAGTGCTTTCTTAGATGAAATGTGTAGTCATATTATTGATTTCCAAAGTCGTAAATTGGTAATGTTCCGGGATACAAATGGTAATGTTCTTAAAAAGTTTGTAGAACAATATCCAGAAAAGAAGGGTTATTTTGAATTAAAGAATGATGTCTTAAAATTTGTATTTCCGGTGCCTTCACCTTTAGAAGGTAAGAAATCCCAGAAAACTATTCTTAAAATGAAGGATGTGACTTTTCAATATCCAATTCGGGATAAACCTACCGTATTTGATATTAGTTTAACTTGTTCTTTATCATCAAGAGTTGCGGTAATTGGTGCTAATGGTGCGGGAAAATCAACTGCTATTAAATTATTAATTGGTGAATTAAAACCTACTAAAGGGGAAGTCTGGAAGAATATTAATGCTCGTATTGCTTATGTTGCTCAACACGCCTTTCAACATTTAGAAAAACATTTAGATAAAACACCAACTCAATATATTCTTTGGCGTTTTGCTGGTAATGATGATAAAGAAAGTTTAGATTTCAAGGCGGATAAAGATGAAGAGGAAAAACCCAAGGCAAAATATTATTTAAAAACAGAGGACTTAAATTATGTTATTGTTAAATGTCAAACCAAGGAACAAGAAAATAAAGCAGTAGTTGTTGATAGATTTTACAATAAGATGTATAGTAAAAAAAATAAATGTGATGAATATGAAGTATCATTTAAAGATCATTCACCCGAACAAAAAATGTGGGTTAGTAGAGATATTTTACTGGATATGGGAATTAGTAAAAAAGTGGAAAAATTTGATGAAAAAATGGCACTTATCAGTGGTCTTATTGATAAAGCATTAACCGGTGAATCCGTAGAAAAACACTTACGTGGTTTTGGTATTGAACCGGAGCAAGCAAGTCATACTCTTATTGGGTCATTATCAGGGGGTCAAAAAGTTAAGGTAGTTTTAGCAGCATCTTTATGGCAAAATCCTCATCTTATTATTCTTGATGAACCTACTAACTACTTAGATAGAGATGGTTTAGGTGCTTTAACAAAGGCAATTCACGAATTTAAAGGTGGTGTTATTATTATTTCACACAATCAAGAATTTGCCAATTCCGTAGCACAAGAAAAATGGATTATGGAAAAGGGTCATTTACGAAGGGAGGGTGAATCAACTGCTAATATGGATGATACTCCAACTGAAAATAAGGCCATTGGTGGAGGTACAGTGAAAGATAAATATGGTAATGTATTAAAGATGGAAAGAACTGCTAATTTGGATGATAAAGAGAAGAAGAAAGAGATTAAGCGATTAGAAAAACAAATTAAACAATTAAGGAAGGGAGGTGCCCCAGAGGAAGAAATATTTGCCCTAGAGGATAAATTAGATGCTTTACGGGGTTAATTTAGGGATTTTGGTTGTATTTGTTAGTTTATTTTTAAGTTTGGATTATTTAACTTATTTAACTTATTTAAAAATTGTTTAATTATTAACAGTAATTAGTATATTATTAGTAGGTATTTAATATCTATTTGTGATTATTATATTAATATCTATTTGTGATTGTTATATTAGTAATAGCAATAAGAATATTAATTATGACATCTGTTTCTGAGATACAGTGTGATTTATCCCATTTGGATATATCAGGGTTGAAAGGTCAAGGTAAATATGACAATACATTTATTCATTGGCATTTTATGGATATTAGTCAAAATTATTTTAATAATCGTATAGATTGGGAGAACAAAGGTATTGAATTAATGGATGATAAATATTTTACAATTTACAATCTTGAAAATATACCTTATTTCTCTTTACCAGAAAACAGTGTACAAGATATCTTAGAATTTGGTAATACAGATAACTTAATTGTCAAAGATGTGATATCTTATTTTAAAGAAGTGTATATTCAAAAATTTAAAAATTGTATACTATCATTTTTAAAATGGCATAAAAATCCAGATAAATTTGCTAGTAAAATTTCAAAAATTAACAATATGGAAGACTACCACTTTATTATAGTTCCTACTGGAAAATACAAAGTTGCTGATACAAGCGATGGTTCTGAAAAAAATGTAATTAGTTTCGCTATAGTTAATACTAATAGCAAATTATTAAAGTATATTAAATCTGGTTCTTCATACAAAAATATAGAAAATAAACATAAATATCGTACTAGTATGATGTTAAATTTTGTATCTGGACTAACTAACCATTATACTATTACTGGAATTTTAAATACTAGCAGTTTTAATTTATGTAAGGCATTTGTTAAACATTATCAAACTAAGGTTTGCTTGGAAGAGTTTGAATTTAGATTTAATGGAGTTTGTACTACTCAAAAAATAGTACCTCTGTGCCACGTCCTTCAAAATATGAATGCCTATTTTCCAAAACTACAAGTAGTTTGGAACTCCTTAAAATATAATGATGAACAACTTTTAAAAATATTAAATCCAAAAGATGTGAATTATAATTTCAAAGAACATGATGTGTTATTTAAACATTTAAAGGAATATAAACAAGATAACGATAGACAAAAACGATGGGCAAAAAGAGTTTATCCATATACAAAAAATAAACATATTAATGATGAAACTAATATTTTGGAAAGACGTAAAAAACGGAATATGAAAAAACAATCTGATAAAAAGGTAAAACATATTACTGATAAAGAATTTTTGAAAAAGTTAAGTATGATTAATATTACCACATCTGATGATTAAAATTTGTTATTAGTAGAATGTAATTAGAATGTAATTATAATTTGTTTTCAAAATCATCTAAATTGAAATCAAAAACACTACCTAAATCACTAACACTACTTATTTGACTTTGTTTATCATCTTCAGAAGTAGAATTTTTTTTATTAGATTTTGCTAAATCATTAATTTTAGAAATAGGCGTAGATTTAATAGTATTAATATCATTATTATCTAATTTAGAATTTGCATTACCACTTAAAAAGTCATTGCCATTTAATAATTCATTTTTCTGTTCTGATTCATATTCAATTTCATTTAATAAATCATTAGGATTATAGTTTAACTTGATATTTTCTAGTTCGCTATTAGATAATTCATTTCGGTTTTTAATTAAAGTATTATTATCATATGATTGTAAATTTGATTTATCAATATTTTGTTTTTTCCTAATTTCTTGTATTGATGATGAATTATTATTATTATTGGTTTCTTGGTTATTTGATTGGAGTGTATTAAGTTGGGGGATATTGGGTTGTGGGTTATTAGGTTGGTTTAACTTTTGAAGGTTATCATTTAATTCTTTAATTTCTTGTGGAATAATACGAAATGTATTTTCATTTTCATTAAAAGATACTTTTTTTAAGATAGATTTATTATCTGGTGTGGTATTATTATTAGAATTTGTATTATTATCGGGTTGTGAATTATTATTATGATGTTGAGATTTTAGATTTTCTAACTGTTGTGTTTTTTGTTTTAAATTATCTAATGTACATTGTACATCATCAAAGTTTTCTACTTTAGAATCAAAAATTGTATTGGATTCAAATTCAACATCATTGGAATAACTACTTGTATCCGCTATATTATTAAAGGTATTTTGTAATACAGAACCTACAGTTGTTATTATTTTTTTAATAATTCCATCTTTAGTTATTAAATTAATAAAGGTATCCTTATAGTAAAATATTAGTGTAAAAATATCCAATGCTAAAATAGTCCAATAATAGGTTTTGATAATTTGAAAAAAGGGTTTGGATGATGTATTTAAAATAGCGTGGAATATAATATATAAGATACTTCCATACAGGAATGTAGTTAATAATTTTTTCTCTGGGTCTTTTATTTTAGTAATACTACTATTAGATAATAAAAAATAAAACATTGTAATTTTATTGTAATTTTATTGTAATTTTTGTAATAAAATATTATTGATTTATTTTTTTATTAAGTATTTAGTATGGTAATTAAATTTTAATCTTTAAATTATCTATATTAGGAAAGTAGAAAAAGGATAATATTTTTTAACGAATAATTATTAAAACAAAAATATTAATCTAAAATAAAGGATAAATACAATAGAAAAAAAGGGTAAAAGTATTACCTTAGTACAAAATTATATTAAAATAATATTAATATATCAAAATTTTAAAAAATGGTAAATCAAAAAGGTATTGTATTAGTAGTGTTATTACTATGTGTAATCGCTTTATATTTAATGTTAAAAAATGAAAGTGAAGCATTTGATAATTACTTTTATTTCAAAAAACATGAAGACAAAAGATTAAATACTATGTCTGTATTTGATGGGTTAGAAGATGGTAGTTTAACACCTCAAACTCTCAGTACCGATACTCGTCTCCAACTTCAAAAAATACTTGGTAGTATCTTAAATAATATCAATCAACAAACTGGTATGCGTTATTTTTTAAGAAAAATTGATAGAGTAAATGTAGAAGGACTTAAAAAAGGGGTTGTTGGTTGTGAAAAAGTAAATAATGCCACTGGAGAATTTGTTGTAGGTGCTAGATATACTGTTGATTTCTTTGCTCATGAATTAAAAAATCAACATACTCGTAGATTACTAGTTGTATTTGCCGTTAATAAAGATAATGAAGTAATGGTGGAACACCTTAATTTAAGTAATGCTTTATTACATAAAGAAAAAGATTTTATGGATTATTCAAGCGATGCTCTTATCTTAACAGATGAAACATTAGGAGGAAATAAATATCATATCGTTGGAATGAACGATGGTAGTGTAGATTATTCTTTATTTAATCCAGAAGGAGATAGTAATTTAATGCAACATAAAAGAGCAAGTGCTTTAGATATGGGACGTATGTTAATGCCTGCTATGGTTGCTGATATTCATAGTGGTAATATAGAACAACATAATTCATTACTTTATCCTAATAGAACACAAAGTAAATGGTGGGATAATAATGGTGTATTCTATACAGAATGTCATTGTGATGAATGTCCTAAATTAGGAGTTAATCACGGCCACGGCAATAGACCTGTTCAAATCTATGATAACCCCACTGTAGTCAGAGGACGTATGAATAGTCATGAAAATGCTAATCATTACTTATTTGAAGGGGGTCGTGGTAATATCGGTATTCCTCGTGGTCAAGTAGTTTAATTTGTATTTTTCGTATTTTATTTTTATTTTTATTAAAATTAACTTTGTAAATTATAAAGATGATTCAACTCAAAGAAAAGAAAACCAAAAAACAATTACCTACTCCAGATAGAAACAAATATGAAATAGACAACTATGAAATGTATGATATTATTATCATTGGAGGTGGTATTTCAGGATTATATTGTGCCTATAATTTATTAAAAAAGAATAAAAACTTAAAAGTATTAGTGTTGGAGAAAAATCCTAAATTAGGTGGAAGAGTATCCACTTTTTATGGAGGTAAAGATGATAAAGAGGTGAGTAAAGATATTATTTTTGAAAAAGGTGCTGGTAGATTTAATGATAATCATACACAATTGAATGGTTTATTAGATGAATTAGGTTTAAGTAATAAAAAGTTTAAGATAACTAATGTTGATAATACTATCTGGATGCCCAAAAATAAATTTCAATTATTAAGAGAAAAATATCCTAGAATGGATAATATTCTAGAAGCATTACAAAAACAATTAAAAGAAAATAAAGTCAGTCAAGAAGAAATAAGAAAACATAACCTTCAAGAATTAGTCAAAAAATATCTAGTTTATAACGATAATAATAATAATAGAAGAAATAAAAATGATAAAATAACAAATAATAAAGAATTAGTTAAGTATATGGAAGAAATGTATCCTTACTTTGCGGAACAGTATAATATGAATGCCATGGATGCCTTACAAGTATTTAGTAAGGACTTTAAACAAGATATTCAATATTATATTTTAGGAGGAGGTTTAAGTCAAATAATTACCCAATTAGAAACGAGGGTTGTTAAACTGGGTGGTATTATTAAAACTGCGGAATTAGTAAATGGCGTCACTAAAGCAAAGAATTTAGGAATGTATATAATTAATGATAAATACCAATGCTTAAAAATAATAAGCAGTATCCCTAAAACAGGAATTGAAAAAGTAGAATATTTGAGTGAATTACTAGGTAGAAAAATATTAAATACCATTGACTGTATTCCTTTATATCGTATCTATGCTAAATACCCCAACAGTGTAATAAATGGTGAAAAGAAAGTATGGTTTTCAGGAATGGATAAAATAGTAGTTAATCATCCTCTAAAATTTATTTTGCCTTATGGTGAAAAAAATGGATTAATCCATATTAGTTATACAGATGGAAAATATGCTAAATTCTTATGGAAAAAGATGGTAGATGGTTCTATTAATTCCTATCTGGATAAGGAAGTAAATAAAATATTTAAAAATAGAATTAAAGGATTAGAGAAAATACCGGAACCAGAATGGGTTAAACACTACTACTGGGAATGTGGTATGGGTTGTTGGAAAAAAGGGGTAAATAGTAAGGAGATTATTAAACAAGTAATTAAACCTATTGATAAAGAAGAAGTGTATTTTTGTGGTGAAAATTTTAGTAATCAACAGGCCTGGATGGAAGGTGCTTTATTTACCGCTAATAAAGTAATTAATTTATTAAATAAAAAGGGTAAAATTAAGACGAAGAAAATAACATTAAAACAACAAAAAGGTGGAAGTAAAGGTAAAAAGATTAAAAACTATAATATGAAAGAAGTATCAAAACATGATACTAGAAAAGATGCCTGGACAGTTATTAATAAAAGTGTATATGATATTACTGATTGGATTGATAAACATCCCGGAGGAGATATTATTATGAAAGCAGTAGGAAAAGATGCTACACAGTTATTTAAAAGCATTGGTCATCCAGATTATGTTAAAAAGATATTGAAAAAAATGAAAATTGGGGTATTAATTTAGGTTTAAAATTGTTTTTTCGATTGTTAATTTAAGGTTTATTTCATTATATTATATATGATAGATACTAGTATTTATTAATATATTTAGTATTATATTTAAAAGTATCAAAATGACTATTAAAGAGTTTATTGATGTTTTCACTCCTTTATTCATCCAGGAAATTAATAAATTTCTAAAAACGGATATGAAAAAGAGGATGTCATCTAAAACAACCAAAACAGAAAAGGATGAACATTGTACTGGTTCTTATCTTAATCAAGTAGAATGTGGATATCAAGTTTTTAATTTCTATGTAGAAAATTATAAGATTTTAACTAAGCGGACTTTAGAAATTATTTATGAAAAGGTGTTTATGTCATTGCTTGAAAGTGAGAGTATTACACTAGAAGGTAATAAAGTGTGTGATGTAATGAAAGGTATTCATCAATTAACAGAAACTGGATTTTACAAGTTGATTTCATATGGTGTTTATCATCATCCGGATGTAGTGGAATTTTTAAAGGTAGTTAATGATGCTTATGTAGAACATAGTAAGAAACAAATCTGCTATTTAGATAGTATTCCTCATATTGAACAAAAAACAGAAGAATGGTTCGCTATCCGGAAAAATATGATTAGTGCTAGTGTTGCTGGTTATATTGATTCCTTAGATTGTGGAGTAGGTATTAGTAAGGAATACGAACAAGTAAAGGAGAAAACAGAACTAAAACCTAAAAAGAATTATAGTTGGGGTTGTTTCCCTTTAAGACATGGACAACAATACGAAGATGTAACTGGTCATATCTATGATACTTTTAATGGATTAATAAGTAAAGAATATGGTATTCTTCCTGATAGAAATTATACTCATATTGGTGCTAGTCCAGATGGTATTATTATTGATGTAAAGGATAAAAGTAATTATAATTATGGACGAATGATGGGTAGGATGCGTGAAATTAAAAATCCAGTAAGTCGTAAGATTAATTTTAAAATCCCATCTTATTACTATTGGCAGATGCAACAGCAGTTATATGTTTGTAATCTCCCGATTTGTGATTTTATTCAAACTGCTTTTAAATATGAGGCAAAAGGCGAATGTAATAATTATAGTAATTTTAAGGGTGATTCTTTTGATATGGAAAATCTGGTAAATGCGGAGTGTTGGCAAGATATTAAAAACCATTTAGCGGGATATATTCTTGATAATCTTCATTTTGACGTATTCTGGAATTATTTAGTGGAATATAATGTTATTAATCAACCTCTGGATGATATAGAAAATGAAATAGTAGCTATTTTCGTTAATGAAATTACTTATATTAGTCCTATTCCGATAATTAATTTAACAAAGACAGGATTTTTAAAAGGGGTTATGTGGTGTTTAACAAAAGAAGATGATAATGGAAATGTAGATTTTAAAGTACATTGGACACCTCTTAATATTGGTATTGAAAACGAACAATATTTAAATGATATGGAACAAGATTTTATTTCAAGTTTTGAAAGTGAAGGATTTAAATTAGATGAAAAGCACTTTTGGTATTTAGAGGATTATAAGGTAATTGAAGTAGAATATAATCAACAATTATATGAAGGCGAAAACTACTTAATTTCTGGTAATACATTATCTAATGAAAATCACCAGGATGATTGTATTATTAAACGATTAGGGGAAAAATGGAAAGTAATTGAAGAATTACGTAGCATTGAAAATTTAGAGGATAGGAAACGAAAGTATGAAGAATATTATCCCGAAGACAATCCAGATAACAAAAAATCTGGTAGTAATTATTCTAGTTATAAATCTAAATATAAAAAGAAGAAGAAGACAGGAGGGTTAAGTGATGAAACTTGGTCAGGAAGGAATAATGATGTTCTTTATGATTTAAGTTAATAGCATTATTGTATTGGTATTGAAAATGAACAATGTATTTGGATTGTAATTAAAATTGTTTTATTTATTTTTTTAATTTGTGATATTATTGATTTTATTTAACACTTGAATTTATTGAAATTCAAAAATGAATGCGGTAGTTAGAACCCGGATTTGTTTAATCTTTAATATTTTAACATTGGTAGCAATTATTTGTGTTATTTCCATAGTAGGAACAGGTAAATATCTTAATTTTGGACCATCTGATAAATTAGAGATTATTGGTATTGAAATTAATACTTGGACAAAATGGTGTATTGTTAATCTGTTTATTATCTTTGTTAGTATTTCTGATACTTTTATTAATGAATGGGGAATGCCATTTATTTCATTTAGAATTTACGACCCAGATATTAAAGTAATTAAAGATGTTGGACCAGTAGAATTACAGATTTTAGCAAATAGTATGTATTTCTGTTCTTCTGTTAAAACAGTTATTTACACCTTATGCTATGTATCTCAATTAGATTTTGCCCTAATTAGAGTAGTTTCTGGTGAAATAGCATCTATTGTGACTATTAGAAGTCTTATTAAAGAAAAAGAATTTAAAAAGGAAAAAGATGAGGATACGACATCTAATTCATCTTTAGAGTCTAATGGATCAGGTAGTTCTCATAATTCGGGAAGTTCAGGTAATTCTATTAAATCCTTATTAAGTAATGTGAGAAAACAAGGGGAGCGACAACCACTATTAATTAATGTTTAATCCTAGGTAATAATAAAAAATTGTTTAAACAAAATTATTTTTTATTATTATTATCAATATCAATTAATTAATAATAATTAGATAATATTTAACTATAATTAATACGCTTCATTATGGTTGATCGTAAGGCTAAGCGTATTATAAAAGAAATTGAAAAAATTAATAATGGAGATTTCAAGGAAGTAGAATTAACTATTCCAGATGATACTAATATTCGTCATCTTCAGGCCATTTTAAATGGTCCAGAAGATACACCTTTTCACGGTGCTAAATTTATTGTAGATATTAAATTAGGGATGGATTACCCAATGAAACCACCTAAGGTATCATTTCTTACTAAAATGTTTCATCCTAATATTGGTAGCAATGGATATATTTGTTTAGACATTCTCCAAAATAAATGGTCTCCAGCAATGAGTATTGCTAATATTATTACCAGTCTTCAACTTTTACTTCAAGAACCTAATCCAGATAGTCCTATGAATGTAGATGCTGCTAAACTATTTAGGAATAACAAAGAGGGATATGCGGTTAAGGTGAATGAATATATTTCAAAATATTGTAAGTGAATTGAGGTATCTATTTATTTTTTTAGTTATTATGAAATAAATATATTAATTAATATTAAATCAATATCTAAAATACATTAAGTTCTATAATTTAATTATCAAATAACTATTATCTAGCATATTAAAATGGCTAATAGCACTAAAAATGTTACTAATTTATTTAACAAAAATAGAAAACCTCTTCTTGCTGTCTTACTTGTAATTGTTGCCCTCGGTGTTCTTTATTTATTAGTTGCCAATAGAGACACCAAAGAAGGTTTTCAAGTTGAATTACCCTACCATCAAGGACCTGTAAATTGGAATAAAGATAAAGAAATTTTACTAGTTTTTAGTAAAATGGAAGGTTGTGGTCACTGTGTTCGTATGGCACCTGAATGGAAAAAAGCAAGTGAAAGATTAAATGGTAAACCCTTACCTGCCAGTGATAATAAAGGTAAAGTTTGCCGTATGGTTGTAGTAGACCCTCAACACGAATTATCAAAAGGGGTTCGTGGTTTCCCTACAGTTAAAAAATACGTAGGTGATAAAGAAGGTGTTGAATATGAAGGTCCTAGAACTGTTCAAGGATTTACTGAATTTTGTATGAAAAACTAAATGATTAAAATTTAAATGAATAAAAAATAAATACAATTAATTGTTTTTTAATTTTTAATTTTTTCAAAAAATATTTTTAATTCTTCATATCCTCTATCTATAATTTTAATAAGTTCTGGTTCTTCTAATTTTAAATTAGTATAATTTATTTCTGGATAATCTATTGTTTTAAATAGATGTATAATTTGTTGAAAACGTGGATCATAACTAGATTGATTTACAAATATTTTTCTTGATAATGAGGTAATATATTGAAATAACGTTGGTTTTTTATTAAAATTTTTGAATACCATTTTAAAATCTAAACTAATAATATTAGATTTAAATTTATGTAATGGCAATTGATTAGGTAATACTTTATCAGTAGATTTGGATAGAGATTGACATTGATTATTATTAATTTTATCCATTAAAGCGTATTTAATAGGATTATTACATAATAATCCACCATCACATAAATAATCATTGCTAGTAGTATCATGTAAAGGTTGGAAAATAAGTGGTATTGTGGTGGATGCCCGTAATGCTAACCATACTGGCATATCAGGATAGGTATTATGATTTACTAATTCAAAATCTTTTTTAAAAACATATGAGATACCCACATGAAGTTCTTTTTGTGTTTCATCAAATAATTCTTTAAATGTAATATAAGGACTAAATCCTTTGGATTGAAGGCAAGTTTTAATAATCCCTTCTAGGTAGGAACCATCATTAATACCTAATTTATCCCATAGATGAAAAATATTTTGTGGTTTGATTTCTACCATTTTTTCTAATGATAAATCATTTAGGATTAAATCAATACATTCTTGTGATGTGTATCCTAATAGTATTAATAATCCAAATAAGGTTCCTACACTAACACAATACACCTTTTTAATATTTTGTATTTCATTCATCTCTTCTAAATGCCTAATTAAAGCAATATTAAGAATACCATAATATCCTCCACCTCCCAAAGATAAAGTGTCTATTTTATTTGATTGGAAATTGTGTGATTTATAATTAAAAAAAAAAGAAGATAAATCCGGGATTATATCTGTTTCATCACTATTATCTTTTAACATAGTTAATTATTTACTTGTCAATCTATTTTAATATTTAAGTTAAGATTTAAGTTAAGATTTAAGTTAAGATTTAAGTTAAGATTTAAGATATCTATTTTTTAATTTTTTAATTAAAATAATACAAAATGGGAAAATAAAATAGTAGATAATATGTTAATTAATATTTACATATTAACACGTTGGGCAGGGTCACCACCACTAAGGACATCACCACCGTGGGGAACAGCAACACGAAGCATTTTAGGCATCATTTCTTTTTCTAAATCACCAAGGTAGGCAAAGTTATCTAAGGGAGAAGCACAGTTATTGGTTTCTTGGTTTTTAGGCCAAGCACCAGGCATATCACCACATTCATTAACATTGTTAGTGTAATAACGACGACCGGTGCCTACACCATTAACATCGTTAAGAACAACTTTACAAGTGTGTTCGTTACATTCTTGAACGTATTTTTCAGGAAGCATAGTACCGTTATTAAAACCTTCTACACCAAGAGGACTAGAGGCACAGGGGGTACAGCAATTTTTAGAGCAAGCAATTTCACGGTTTTTATCCATAAGAGTTTTAGCATTTTCTGTTAAAAAAGAACGATATTGGAAACTGTTACCAATTTCATTATCGGCTCTTAAAAGATTGTTGGTATGGCAGTTAGGACGGTAATCAGTAAAATGACGACCATCTGCCATACGAGGAGGACAATCCATAAATTTATTATCAGATGTTTTGTAGCAAGTTGACATTTTCTTTATTATATATAATTATATTATTAATTATAATAAATATTTTAATTATGTCTTATAATTATTATTTAATCTATAAAGATATTTTTATTTAGTAAAAATTATAATTATTATTTGAATTAATTAAAATTAGGTTAAATAAAATAATATTAAAACAAAAATAATATTTAAAATTATCAAAGGTATAATTAATTTAATAAAATTAATTAGAGTAGAATTTAGATTTATAAAGATTAATCACTTTTATTTTATTAAAATTTTAATTAATAATGTTTCTGTTAATATTGCCATTAAAGCAAGTATTCCAAAAATAGATTGTGCTAATTTAGGATTTATTTTTTTAATTCCTGTAGCAACACATGTAACTTTATATTTATTTTTTAAATCTATTTTATCTTTTTGTTGACCACTAAGTTTAGATTTATCAATCTTTAAATCAGATACTACTTTATTTAATTCAGACTGGCATTGGTATTCATATTTATTACTACAATCACTTCTAAAGTTTTGATATGTTAATATTTGTAATCCGAATATAATTATTAAAATAATCAGTGATAAATCTTCCTTGAATAATTGATTATGATTACCTATTCCTATATTAAAAACTATATAGAACAATAATACTATAGCATATATTCCATTAATAATATTTAATATATCAACTAATCCAACACTTAATCCATAACCAGGTTGACCGTCATTAATAATATCCCGATTGTTTACTAAAATATAAATAATAGCTATTATTGTAAGTGTGCTAATAGATAAAATTAATTTCCCTTCAGGGGTTGATGAATCTATACTGTTTTTAAAAATTCCAATTACATTACCAATTAATATTAAACCGGCTAATAATCCTAAACCAACATATGTAAATCTTACTAAATGTATACTAGCCCTTTCCTCTTTTATTACACCTTTTTCATCGGATACATCACAAGAAGTTGTTATTTCATGGGTTTTATCATCAGTTTTTATAATAGGATCTTTACATAATTTACCCTTTAAATTACAATAGGAATAATTACTAAGATTAACAAAGCTTACAGCAAATAATATAATACATATTAAAGGTAATATTTTAAAAAAAATTAGTCTATTTTTTTTAATTATATCCTTTTTTAAATGTGACTCAATATTATTTTGGAAAGTCATAATTAATTATATTTAATATATTAATAAATAGTATTTTACTATTATTATATATAAAAAAATAAAAATAAATCAATTAAAAGATATTTACCATTTTTAATATCCTATTAGTTTAAGATTTAAAATAACCCAAAGAATCCTTTCTTTTCTTGAGTTTTGTTTACTCCTTTAGTTTTTTTGACTTTAGATACATTACTAACTTTTTTACTTTTTTTAGATTTCATAGGACCAGAACTTTTACCTTTATCTGATTTACAGGTAAGACTGCTTTTGTCTTTAACGGATTTTACAACAGTTTCATATTCGTAAGTTCTATCACCTAAGACAATA
>Ga0181598_1001610_pt1 | contig 21809 bp, 25 predicted proteins | sample 041ome_4_FD_153295 | JGI IMG/M metagenome (GOLD analysis project Ga0181598, IMG submission 153295) | Coastal salt marsh microbial communities from the Groves Creek Marsh, Skidaway Island, Georgia - 041404US metaG (spades assembly) | ecosystem: Environmental > Aquatic > Marine > Intertidal zone >... | reverse complement strand
ATTAATGTGCGGAATATTCTCACTTCTTAACAATGATGATACTTTTTCGAGTGATTTTATATTAAAACAATTTAATAAAGGACATAAACGTGGTCCTGAATTTTCTAGTTTACAAAAAGAAATCTGCGATTTTATTTTGGGATTTCATCGCCTTGCTATAAATGGTTGTGACGATATTTCACATCAACCTATTATATTAAATAATGATTACTATTTGATATGCAACGGTGAAATTTATAATTACAAAGAATTGTACGAAAAAATGGGTATTACACCCACCACAAACTCTGATTGTGAAGTTATTTTACATTTATATATTCATTATGGGATTGAGCAAACATTGCGAATGTTGGACGGTGTATTTGCATTTATTTTGGTTGATTTAAATGTACATAATGATAAACCCATTATACATGTTGCGCGCGACCCACTAGGTGTACGTCCTTTATATAAATTATACAAAGAATACAGTGGAAAATCATTATATGGTTTTGCATCCGATGCAAAGAGTTTGATAGAATTTAAAAAATCAAAAAATGATAGAAACGAACAAAATAAATATTTCCTGCAGCACTTTGAACCGGGTACATATCAAACATTTATATATTCAGCAAAAATATTAAGACGCTGGGTATTTAAAAGTCAAAAACGTTATTTTAACTTTAATTTTTCATCATTATGCAATGTAAATCATTACACAGAAAAAATGATTTATCAAAACATCATTTTTTATTTGAAAAACGCCGTGTATAAACGTTGCAGTAACACAGAACGTCCTGTGGCTTGTTTGCTTTCGGGCGGATTAGACAGCAGTTTGATTTGCTCGCTAGTGTGTGAATACAACAAACAACACAATAAACCCCCGCCCGAAACATATTCTATTGGTATTACGGGTTCACAAGACCTACATTACGCAAAAATAGTGGCGGATTTTTTACATACAAAACATACTGAAATTAAAATTAGCGAGAGTGATTTTGTAAATGAAATCCCAAATGTAATTAAAACAGTTGAAAGTTATGATACAACCACAATACGCGCCAGCATTGGTAACTATTTATTGGGAAAATATATTTCATTAAACAGTGATGCAAAGGTCATTTTAAATGGAGACGGTGCTGACGAATTGTGTGGTGGATATTTATATATGTTTCACGCTCCCGATGACATTGAATATGATAATGAATGTGTGCGTTTATTGGAAGAAATTCATATGTTTGATGTTTTACGTTCGGATAAATGCATATCTTCACACGGATTAGAGCCACGCACACCATTTTTGGACCGTTCCTGGGTACAATTTTATATGAGTATACCTATAAACATTCGCAATCATAATAATGGTAAACATATGGAAAAATATTTACTTCGAAATGCTTTTTCGGAAGAACATTATGGTTCACAATTGTTACCAACCGAAATTTTGTTTAGGTCGAAAGAAGCATTTAGTGACGGTGTATCAAAACAGAATCGTTCATTGTTTGAAATAATACAATCTTCACCGGAAGTAAAGAGCTTTGATTATGTGCAACAAAATCCACTATTAAAATCATTACAAGAATATCATAATCCAGACACAAAAGAAAAACAATATTATGTGCATTTGTTTAATACACACCTTCCTGATTGCGGTTCCCTAATAAACCGCTATTGGATGCCTCGCTTCATTGAAGCAGTTGATGCAAGTGCTCGGACATTAGATACGTATAAAAAAAATAACAATAACGTATAAAATGATGATGTGGAAATAAATGAAAAGGTCACAAAACCTTTACTCGCTTTCCATCGATTGCTTTCTTACCACTTGAAATGTGATGTGCAACAAAATCTTTGAAATTCTTTTTTACGATTCCTTTATTTGTAGAATATATGATATATTTTATATTAAACATATTTTTCATCGTATTATAACATTCTGTACACGGAGTACTGTCAGAAAATGTATTAAATGATGATATTCGCACTATATACAGATTTATTTTATTTAGTATTCCCATTTTCATACATTTGCGCAATACGTCTATTTCGGCATGGCACGAACACCCCTTTATCATACCATCATTACTATATGTTCTATAATTATTGTGACCACGTGCAATTATTTTTCCTCCTCTTACTGCCACGCATCCGTGATGCGATGACATTGTCGATTTATGTGCCTCCTGAGAAGCAACATTTGCGAATTTGTGGTCACTTATTGACGTATTCATTAATATTTACTATAATTAAATATTAATACAACTTTTTAATCAATTTTTAATATATAAAATGGACTTTAATTTTTGTAATGATCAACCCGGCCGAATATTAGCGGTTTTTATAATTGCTCCCATTTTGTTGTTTAAAGGTCTATTTTACAATGATTGGTTTATTGTTTTCTTTGCAATCATATTATTTATTTGGGATTTATACCACATTATATACACAAAACCAAATCATTATTTAAATGATGAAAATGTCTAAAAATCACAAGAAAAATCAAAACAATTTTTATCAACTGTTTTGTTTGCCAATGCATATTCAGAATTTGTGCGCTCGAAAAAGTTAACTTTCGTCTCCACGCTAATCAATTCCATAAAATCAAAAGGATTGGTTGAGTTGTAGATTTTATCATAACCTAATTGTAAACATAAACGGTCAGCCACAAACTCAATGTATTGTTTCATCAATTTGGAATTCATACCAATCATTCTACAAGGAATTGCTTCGGTTATAAATTCTTTTTCTATCTCTACTGCTTCGCTGATTATTTCATGAATACGTTTTTTAGATAATTTCTTTTGTAATTTACTATACAATAAAACAGCAAATTCGGTATGAAGCGCTTCGTCACGACTAATGAGTTCATTGGAAAACGTAAGTCCTGGCATTAATCCGCGCTTTTTTATCCAATAAATGGAAGCAAAACTCGATGAAAAAAATATACCTTCCACTACGGCAAATGCAACTAGACGCGATGCAAATGAGCTACGATTGTCATTTATCCATTTTAATGCCCAATTTGCCTTTTTTTGTATACAGGGAAAATTCTCCAATGCATTAAATAATTTGTCGCGCTGGGCTCCGTCTTTAATGTATGTATCAATCAATAAACTGTACATTTCACTATGAATATTTTCCATGGCTATTTGAAAACCATAGAATGCACGTGCTTCTGATAATTGCACATCACTCATAAAACGTACAGCCAAATTCTCCAATACAATTCCATCAGACGCGGCAAAAAACGCAAGAACCATACTTATAAAATGTTTTTCATCTTTGTTTAATTTTTCCCAGTCCGTCAAATCCTTTGATAGGTCACATTCTTGGGGAACCCAAAAACTGTCAACCGATTTTTTATACATTTTCCATATATCATTATCTACAATTGGAAACATTACGTAGCGGCTGTCACTTGGTGTGAGAAGAAATTCAGAGTTTGTTGTACTTTCGGCCATCTTCCTAAACTGGTATATTATAATAGATACATTTTATGTATTTTCTTAAAATATTATGCCTTTTATATTCAAACTTAAATATATTTTACATCACATATCAAAATTAAGATATAACATTCAACAAACATTATTTATTATTATTTTGGCAAAATCTAGATTAAATATATAATAAAATAAATATGATTCTTGATAAATATAGTTCAGAAGTTGTTTATGGTGGAGTTGATGGATTAATTACCACTTTTGCCATTGTTGCCGGTTCATTAGGCGCCGGTCTAACATATGATATTATATTGATTCTTGGTTTTGCTTCTTTATTGGCTGATGGATTTAGTATGGGTATTTCTAGTTATTTAGCAGAAAAAATGAGAATAGACAAAAAACACCCTTTTTATGTAGGCCTTTCTACCTTTGTTTCCTTTATTGCTATTGGTTCACTTCCATTAATGCCATTTGTATTTAATATTGATTATGCTTTTGAAATTGCTATATTTATATTAAGTATGGCATTGTTTTTACTTGGATATAGCAAAGGACGATTACAACAAGGTTTTGAATCTTTATTTATTGGTGGTGTTGCTGTTATTGTTTCCTTTTATGCTGCCCGGTATATTAAAGAACTAGTTTAAAATCGAAAAAATTGAAAGCCATATAAAGTTATGATAAACTATAAATTATTTCATAATATAAAATAACAATATGCAATTTTATATTAACAGCGACATATTAACTGGTAAAGTGGTAAAAGATAGTTTAAACAGTCATATTTCTGTTTACGAGAATATTCTTCTCAAACTAGGATGGACATTAACATTGAAAAATAGCAAAAATAACAAAAAATAAAAAATCATTTTGTATATTTAAAAAAATATTTGTTGTATTATTTGAATCGGTTTACATTTTTTACTTTTGAATAAAAAAAAGGGCGTCCCCTTTATCTTCTTTTTTTCCAAACTTCCCTCCGAAGCCCGGGTTGAAGTGTTTTCAATTAATCAAAATATCAAACGACAACAACCATTAATTAAATTTTAATCAGTGTAGAAGACCCAACACCAACATAGCTTAGCGTTTCACGGTTTCGAAATCGTTTTCCTCATTATTAAGGTGATCAGCAATAATAAAGATTCAAACAGCTCCGTCATATGAAATGGCATAATAAAATATACCCGCTATACTCCTGTATAATCTGCTTTACCTTAACAGAATAACCAGCAATACTACTTTACCAATATTGTGCCAAATAGAAGCACACATTTCTCTCACCCTGTAATGTTCAGGACCTCTATAACTATACAAACAACGAGGACACTGAAGTCCCTAAAATAATATTCCGTTGTTCAGTTAATAACCCACTGAGGTAATAATGGGTAAAATGTAAAGAATCATATATATAATAAATTTTTTCACCCCATTCCGATAGTTTGCCTAACTATTACCCACAAATAGTTTAAAGACGTATTTAGGTCTTCACACCCGATGTGGGGCTCGAACCCACGGCCACACGCTTAAAAGGCGTGCGCTCTACCGACTGAGCTAACCGGGCAAAGTGCTTCCTGAGGGGGTTGAACCCTCGACCTTTGCTTTGCTAAAGAGAACATTAATTTCTGCTGTATAAGAACAACGCTCTAACCAACTGAGCTAAGGAAGCTTTGGTGCACGAAGTGGGATTCGAACCCACGAAGCTAACGCAACAGATCTTAAGTCTGTCCCCTTTGACCGCTCGGGAATCCGTGCTCTATGTTTGTATGTCTGTATGTCCTACACTACATTATATGAATCAATTTTTATATTCTTTTATATATATTAATTTTTTTGTCTCGTTCTACGCAGTGCCCGCTGTAAACGCCGTTTTTGTCTAATTCTTTCTACTTTTTCGTCTACTAGTAAATCTGAGCTACTGCTACTGCTACTTGTTGTTGGTTCTGCTTCTGCGACCGCCGCACTTATGAACGCATTTTGACGACACATCGGACATCCATTGTTATGACACAAGTGCTTAAATATGCAATCACTACAAAAACGATGTCCACAGTTCAATGTGGTGGTTTTGTCTTTACTTAACGAATATGTCTCGTAACATATTGCACAATCAAATGTCTCTTCCTCTTTTTTTGCGTCAATTGCAATATATTTCAACCAATGCTTGTGGACACGTTCATAAAACACCGGCTTATGGATATTTCCTACACCAATATGTAACTTCTCTGCTAGGGTAAGTTTGATGATTCGAGACATCTGTTTCCATTCTGGCTCTACCTTCGTATAGAACAATAAACTATTCACTATCTTCGACGTTTCATTGTATTTCTTACAATCTTTGAGTTTGTGTGTCTTATCAGACGCATTGCAGTACAAACACCGAGTTGTTGTTGTCATTCTTGCCTTTTTTTGGTACCAATACATAAACATAGATTCAATCAATTTTTTTGATCTTTATTATTTTTTTTTATAACCACTGCATATAATGTAGTCGTAACTTACACCATATTAGATTTCAACAATTATAACAATTGTTGATTCATATATTTTAGCATCTAAAAAAATACCCAATAAATGTATGAAGACGAAAAATCTTGAAAAGTTGGGTAAAGGTGGTGCAAAGGGTGAAGCTCCCCGAAAATCTCGCAAAGGACGTAAGCAGTATGCCGATGAATTATGCGAATTTTATAATGATATTGATACAACTTATAATGACACACAACCCGATTATTCTAATTATGAGCACCTATCCAGTAACGAAAAAGAACAATTTGAAACAATGTTCTCCAAACCCAAAAATGAGAGTCAAAAAAAATATTTAAATATATTGAAAAACAAAGAGAAAAAAATTGTGGTTGTCACAGGACCTGCTGGTACGGGTAAAACCTTGTTTGCTACTGAACAAGGTGTAAAACAGTTCTTAAAGGGAGGATGTGAAAAACTCATATTTACACGTCCTTCTGTCTCCGTCGACGAAGACCTCGGATATTTACCCGGTACTATTGAAGAAAAAATGGCTCCATGGGTTAGACCTATATATGATATTTTACATAATTTTATGTCTTCTAAGGAGATATCATCTCTTATTGAAGAAAAAGAAATAGAAATTAGTCCTCTTGGACATATGCGCGGCAGAACATTCAAAAATTGCTGGATTATTGCTGATGAAATGCAAAATTCCACTATTAATCAAATGAAAATGTTATTGACACGCATTGGTGAAAATAGTCGCATTATTTTAACCGGAGATTTAGAGCAGTTTGATAATGGTCACCAAGCAAATGGATTAGATGATTTTTTAAATAAATTCAAAGGTAAACGCTCTAGTAGTATTACAAGTATTGAATTTGAATCCTCGGATATACAGCGCGAAGAAGTCGTAAAGGAAGTTCTCGATATATACGATGCTGAAGTCATTCCTCCCGGTTATAATTTAGAATATGATTCTAATAGTGATTCTGGCTTAAAAACATCCGAGGAAGATTAAAATATTTTAATTATATATAATGGCCAGTTTAAAGAGTCTACGTCGTTTCAACTTAAATTTAAATCCACTTTTGCAAAATCGCTTAGTATTATACTTTTTACTATTTATTGCTATTGTTGATTTATTTTACTCCATGCAAACATCCAATTTCACCGCAGTATTTATCTTTTTAGTTGTCGGTTTTGTTACATCAATGTTTAGTAGAAATATGATCGTTGTTTTAAGTATTGCCCTTGTTGGTAGTCATCTTATTCGCTTCGGAACAAAAATTAGCGAAGGTCTTGAAAACAAAGATGAAGGTGCTAATAAAAAAAATGCCAAGAAAACCAAGGAAGATGCCGAAGAAAAAGACGAGGAAGAAGAATTATTAGAAGGTATTGAAGAAAAAGCCGACCGCGAAAAATTAAAGGAATTAATCACCAACCGCGAAAAAGTTAACGAAGATTTCAGCAAAATGTCCGGCACTGCTGACAAAATTGTTAACAGTTTGAAAGAATTACAACCCCTTATTACACAAACCGAAAGTTTTGTTGAAAAATATTCCGATTACGCAAAATTAGGGGAAAATTTAAAAAATAAATACGCGTAATTTATAATTGTATAGTATATATGCATACTATACAAATAATTTTTTTTACATCATTATGTTTTTTTATTACAACATATATTCTTGAAAATTATGCAAACATTCCAGTTAGAGATAATATTAAATATTATACTAATGAAACTCTTTATACTTTAAAAATAAAAAAACGACCAAAAAAAGAACCTTTTGTTGGACTTATTAAAAGTATTGTTACTGCTGTTACTAAGATTCCTGATATGTTTATGGGACTTTTCAATATTATTAAATTTTTAAAAAGTTTAGCGCTCGGTATTGTCTTTATGGTTACTGGTTTGATTCTGTCTTTCGCAATGGGTTTCCAACCCTTAGCTTTTGGTGTTTATCAATTTTTAATTTTCATCGTTTATTGCGCGGAATGGGCCATTACCAATGTAATGTGCTTTACTAAAATGATTATGAATGGATTAGATTGTATTTTCTGGTTTTTCTTGGACCTTATGGGTAAACTAATGTATTTAATTCCCAGTGCTGTTTTCCTCTTTTTGGAACTTATTGGATTTTATGGCTATGAAATAGAAAGACAAGTTTGGGTCGGTTTAGAGAAGTTAAATAGCATTGTTTTCCATAGTACCGGATTCCATATTATCCATTTTCCAAAATGGGTTAGAGACCGCTGCTATAACTGCAAACGTCTCAAATTAAACTCCGTCGTTCGTCAATTTGGCTTTTCATTTAAAACACTTGGCCGCAAATTCCCCAAACAAGCAAAACCCGGTATTGACCTCTTTATAAAGGGCGGCAAAGAATTTAAAACCGCTTTCGAAATGATCGGTAAAATGTTTTAGACGTTCAAAAAAACGCGTCATATACCAACATAGAAATAAAATATGCACATTAATATATAAATATGGCAAAAAAATGTGCACCAGGAGTATTTTGCATTGAAAATATGACCCTTTTTGTATTAATGGTTACTATTTTTATTGCTGTTATCATTTTTTATCAAATGCAAAATAAAGAAATCAAAATCATCAATAAAATGCCTAAGCAAGATTTAGTGATGTCCGGTTCTCAACACGTCGAAAATCCCAACATTTTTAATAATCCTCATCGAGCACCCTTAAGAGATAATCAATATTTCCCTCCCATGGGTGGTGACGTTCGTGGAGGCATTCCCATTAATATTAAAACCCGTTCAACAGGCCAGGATTACACTCAAATGGGCATTTTAACCAAAAATGGCAGCCCCGAAAATCTTATACTCCCTCTTATGGGACGCCGCACTATGACCGGCCGCGATAAATGGAATTATTATACGATTTCTAATAGTGGCTCCGTTAATACTCGATTACCCGTTAGCGTCAAGGGTAAAAGCTGCACCAGTGAATACGGATGCGATGATATTATGAACGGCGAACAAGTTTACGTCGAAGGATATGATAGTACCTTCAAAGTTACGAAATATGAAAACAATGAATTTCAATATATTCCCGTAATATAAGCAAAAAAAATAACTTATTATTATATATTAAATAATAATGAGTAATAAGTTTAATTTAGATAATCAATTATTAGGAGAAGGAGAAGAATTTATTGCATATGATTATTATGATATGCCTACCGCTAGTGCCGACAGTGGTACACAATCTATTGGTTTAAAACCCGGAGTAAATCCTAATCTTGTTTTTGATAATATTGACTGGATTGTAGAGAAAGTTATTTTTACTACTCGGATTCACAATATTAGTAATGCTGACTATGATGGTACTTCTTACGAAATGATTATTGTTCATAAGAGTATTGTTAATTCAAGCAAAAAATTGGCACTTTGTATTCCTCTTGATGGAGTTGATGACGACACCCCAGCACTCAGAAATGTAATTTATGAGTTACTAGATGATATTAGAATAGATAACACTACAAATAAGCGCGAAATCAATACTATTATGAATGCATCCAAAGTTATATACTACAAAAAAACACTTGTGTCGGGAGACGACACTACATTTGGACAACCTAGTGATAATTTAACTGTTTTAGTCATGGCTAAACCCGTACAATTCTACGATGAATCATCATTTTCTAACGTTACTACATTTACACCCCATAGTCCTAGTTCCAATCAAATCGATTATGATTATTCTGTTATTCCTGCCGGTTCGGTGAAAAAAATCAGTCCCGATAATATTTACATTGATTGTAAACCCACTGGAGAAAGCAAAGAAACCATTGCCACTTATAATGTTCCTATTAATAGTGAATATACTGCTAATGCTAGTCGATTGTCTTTCCAAGAAATGGTCATTCAATCCATGCTCTTTTTTGCGCTTTTGGGTATTTCATATGTTATTGTTCCTCTTGGATTCAAATCATTCGGATTTCAAAAGAAAGTTGATAGTATTTTTATTGAAATTGAGGGTAATCTTATGGATAAAGATTTTCCAAAAACTGAAGACGAAATAAAAAATACATTTGAAGCTGAAATTACAGCCAATAGTACATTAGTTTATTTGGGAATATTGGGTATAGTTGGATTATTTGTGCCATTGTTTAGTATTGGTACATTATTAAATGACCCTACGATGACAAGTACAGCATTATACATTGCTATGTTTGTAGTCCTATCTATTTTTAGTATTTATATACAATTTCAGAATAAAGATTATAGAACAGTTCAAACTTCTGACGAAAACGGAAATAAACAAAAATATGAAATATTCTATTTTAGGTCAAATAAAGAAAACAGCGATGATTTTGACGAGGCCACTGGAATTGGCACATACTTCAAAAAAGGAGGACTAATTTTCGTTAATACACTATATACTATGTTTATGGATGCTTTTGTTGAGTTTAAATCGTTCGCTATAATTGCGGTTTGTATATTTATTTTTCTTTACACTTTTTCACAATTCGAAACATTAGGAGCAGAAGGAACTACAAATCCATTATACATTTACGGAAATGCTAAAAATACGGAACAACGAGGTAGCGCCAGTGCTTCCTACGCATTTTTATTATTGTCTCTTATTGGTGGTTTTTATTCATTATTAAAACACGCGGAAATTGTATAAAATATTTATAATTTAATCTATAAATATTTATAATTTATATTTTGGATGCACCCTCCATCTTAGCAGCCAATGGCTTGAAATTAGTGTCGATTAATTGAGGCAATTCACCTTTTCCTACTGGGGCCATTTTATTTACCAATTCTTCTTCCAATGTGGCCTCCTTCTTGGGATTCATCATCTCCATTTGTATGTCTTTCTTTAATTGTGTTGGTGTATGTTCGGCAAGTGCTGAGCGACCAGTTGTAAATGAACTGCGCTTTAATAATTCATACGCAACAAATACGAAAAGTACTGCAATTATCGGGTTACCATAGAAAAACAAAAACAAAAGTAGTAATAACAACGCTAATAATCCAAATGGGGATTCGATCACTTCGGCAATTACTAATGGCGTTTCTATGTTGAGTGTTAAATAAAATATAAAAATGACAAGTAATGTAATTTCAATAGGAGTAAATGACAACATTCTATTATATATTAGTAAATTATTTTATTGCAACGTATAAAATTGAATTATTATATATCCTAAATAGTGTTTATACAATATGTCCATTAGTGAAAACTCATATATTGGTAAAAAGGGATATGTCGTCAAAAAATCTCTATTATCATCTCAACAAATTAGAAAAATACAAGACGATTTAAATGTTAAACCATTTATTGTTGCTAGCATGGGTGGTGGTGCACAAAATCAAACCTTCCCTTGCTATCGCGAAAGCGACAAAAAACTATATTTACCGCGATTTTATGGCATACGCGAATTTGGAACACCCGCTAAAAGTCAACTAAATAATTTTGAATCCATTGACATCGATTTCCCCAACGAACTCCGCGATTATCAAAAAGAAATCGTTGACGTCTATATGAATCATTGCAACACACCTGATGGTAATGGCGGCATTTTAGAAGTACCATGTGGTAAAGGGAAAACCGTTATGGCATTGAAAATCATCAGTTTACTTAAAAGCAAAACCCTCGTCATTGTACACAAAGAATTTCTAATGAACCAATGGATCGAACGCATTGAACAATTCTTACCCGGTGCTAAAATCGGCAAAATTCAAGGCCCCACCTTTGATATTGAAGGCAAAGACATCGTCATTGGTATGCTACAAACACTTTATTTGAAACAGTTTGAACCCAATGCGTTTGACAGCTTTGGATTAACCGTTATTGACGAAGTTCATCGCATTGGTAGTGAACAATTTTCAAAAGCTCTCTTCAAAGCAGTCACCAAAAATATGTTGGGCATTTCCGCCACCGTCGAACGCAAAGACCGTCTTACACACGTTTTATATATGTTTATTGGACCACGCATCTATAATGAAGAACGCCGCGACGATGACCAAGTATGTGTCCGCGCAATCCATTACAAATCCAATGACGAAGAATTCAATGAAGTCGAACTCGATTATAAAGGACACCCTAAATTTAGCACTATGATCTCTAAATTATGCGCATTTGGACCCCGCAGCGACTTTATTGTACGCGTTTTAAATGACCTTATTATTGAAAATCCACAAAAACAAATTATGATTTTGGGTCACAACAAAAATCTACTTAAATATCTTTTTGAAGCCATTAATCACAAAGCATTTGCCACTTGCGGTTATTATATTGGGGGAATGAAACAAAAAGACCTCCAAATTAGCGAAACCAAACAAATTGTTATTGCAACTTATGCTATGGCTGCTGAGGCGTTGGATATTAAAACGCTTTCCACATTGGTTATGGTGACTCCCAAAACAGACATTACACAATCCATTGGACGTATTTTGCGCGTCAAACACAATAATCCCATTGTTATCGATATTGTCGACGTCCATTCTAATTTTGTCAATCAATGGACACAGCGAAGACGCTACTACAAAAAAAATAAATATTTCATTTGTAGCTCCAATAGTGATGTTTACGAAAATATGACTACTACTAAATGGAAAATCGTTCATAATCCTGATAATAAAGATGAAAAAGAACCCATCGAAAGCATCTTCGGTGGCAAATGTTTGTTGAAAATGAAAAAATAAAATGATTAAAATATTTAACTTATATTGTGTCTGTGGTCGTGCTTTGCCATATTACAATCTCCACATAACCACCCCCTAAATACGTTTTTTATTGCGTCGTGGTCGCGATGCCAATTTCTTGGCTGCTCTTGTGTTCCCCAATTTCTATCACAACCTGGACACTTTGCACCAGGTTCCGGTTTCTTTCCGATTTCATTGTTTTTTTTTGCTTTTGTTAATGTCGATTTCCTTTCTGAATTCATTTCGATTGAACATACCGTACACAAGGCATTACTCCTCATTAAATAATTGTTTTTATCCACTCTTTTGCTATAGTAAGTAAAATGACTTGCGTCGAAATTATTGCGACATTTACTACACTCATGCAATCCCGGTGGTTTTCCATAATGATAAATCCCTCCACCAAATGCCTTGCCTTCTTTATTTAAAATCACGGCTTCTTTCAAATCTTTTAATAATTTATTAAAAGATTCCGCATCTATCTTTTCGCCAATCAATGATAGCAATTCTTTGTTTTCTTCTACTAATTGTGTGGACTCCATGTTATACTTTATATTATTATAAAAAAATATAGGTTTATTCAATTTTTACTTTCTTTCATAATCATATTCGCATTCTACGTTTAATCGCTCCTTTACAATGTCTATGTAATCCTTTTCTATGTCGATTCCTATGAAATTCCTATTGTTTTTTACTGCTTGCACGATTGTTGATCCCGAACCACACATTGGGTCCAACACCAATCCATTTTCCGGACAAAATACGTTTATCAAATCATTCGGGATTTTATCTGGAAACACCGCCGGATGCTTTCGTTTTAATTTGTTTTTGTCGCCTCCGTTTGCATAATCCCATATTGTTCCAGGACATTTTAGTTTATTTATGGTTACTGATTTGCTTTTTAGTGTTGTTCCGTCCGTTTTTCTTGTTGCACAACCCGTCATTGTTTTTCCTCCATGCTTTGATGGAATTTTTATTGATTCTTTATTGAAATATTGCGGTCGTTTTCCTTTCAAAAATATGTGAATATACTCGTGATCTACCCGAAATCGTTTATTCCACCACGCTCCTTCACTCCCTTGTTTCTTATATATGCACGTTTCAAATAATTTGAATCCGATAATGTCACAGTGGTCTATTGCCGTCCTGAACGATGATAATGATTTTCCGAAATCCTTTGTTTGGTCTTGAATTATCATTGCGTAAATTCCTCCGTCTTTTAACACTCTGTGAATTTCTTTTCCTAACTCCGTTAAATCCAATTTATAATTTCCTTTGTATTTTCTCAAATCATCATACGGCGGAGAAGTAATCGCCACATCTACACTATTGGATTCAATCGTTTTTAATACATCCATATTGTGTCCAATATGCAATTTATTCATCGTTTTTGTTTCTTCTGACATACTTGTATTATTAAATATATATCAAAACATATATTTAAATCAATTTCATTATGGATTTTTGGGGTTTATTTTACATACACTTCTTTTACTATATGTTTCATTATTTTTGTTAAATACATTGAATCTTTGTTAGTATCGGCTCCGCCAAGTGCTTCTGTCGCTATTTTCATATAGTGCTGACTATCTGTTGAATCGCATTGTAGAGAACCTGGATGGTCCTTTTGCCATTCTTGTAAATTGTCATAATTCTTTGATTCGACGTTTTTTATTAGCTTTTTCAAGTGCTGTTTGTCTTCACTGTCTCTTTCCCAATCCGTTCCCTGTTTAAAATAGAGAACCTCTCGTTTTAGGTCCGTACAATGTAAGGGTCTTTTATAAACGTCCATGTTTCCTATAGTGCTATTGAAAATGTCAATCATACCATTTAAATACCCAACGTCTCCCATATGTTCCAGTTCCTTACAACCTAATTGAAGGTTCTCCATAAATGATTGTATAGACATAGCATCCTTACATTGAGTGTTAAGAAAGAAATTCAAATTGAATTTATTATTATTGTTTGTAGTGTTATTGTTGTTGTTTGTTACTGTTGATATTTTTGAGATTTGTTCGGATAACTTTTCTATTTCTTTCTTATGTTCCTCGTCCCTTTTTTTTTGTTCTTCCTTTTCTTTCTTGTGTTCTTCGTCACGATTTATAATAAGTTTATGCAGGTGTTGATTTTGTATCATCAAATTATTAACAATACTATCCTGTGTTATTAAATTATTTGTTTGAACTGTCTGATCTATTATGTTTTCTTCTGTAATGTGTTCTTGTTTTATTTCTGGTTCATTTACAAAGGAACATTTCTTCTTATGATACCATAAACTATTGCGTGCTTTGTACGTTTTGCCACAAACACACACCCATTCTTTACATATTGGTGTGTGAGAATCGTTATGGGACTTTTCTGTTCTAAGTGTTCTATTTTTATGTTTTGCAGTCATTTTATGTTTGTCAAAATCACTCTTTTTGCTGCATTTATAGTTGCATTTTTCACACACGAAAATATTGGCGATTTTTGGCGACATTTTTGTTCTAAATGTTCTATACTTTATAGAACAAAAAAATCTCAGAAATCAAAGTAATAAAAAAATAGTATGCAAACAAACATTTTAACACAAAATCACAACTAAACCACATCACTGCATAAGAAAAAAACTCATTTTTCCCAAACAAAACTATTTCCACTTTTTCACTTTCGGACATTTTTAAAAATGTCCAATTCTGAAAATTCGTTTCGACTTTTTTTGAGAAGTTGACAACAATATATATTATCAAAGAATATAAAGAAACACACTACTCTCACGGTAAATTTCATTTATAGAGAACTGATAAATGAAATGTTGCACCACTTATGGTTATACTCGTACTTCTTTAATGGAAGGAGAGAAACTTTCTTTCGGATTAGCGTTGTTCCATTTCGCCTCCCATTCTTTACAAGAAGCTTCGTTTCCCCACCATTCCTTACCTTTTGGGAGGCGGCCGTGTTTTGCGATGGTCTCGTCCTTGGTGAGACCGCCGCGTCGAGCAAGGTTACGTGCGCGTGACTGACGGTGTTTCCACGTTCCTCGGTAAGTATAGTCCTTTTTCGATTTCACGGGGTCTTTATTTGCGTATGTTTTTTTAATGTGTGTTGATTGAGATTTGGTATTATCTACAGTTTGTAATATATCAAATATATTACCTTGTTTCATATAAATATATTGAATATAATAAAAATTGATCGTGAAACAAATATAATTTAATAGTATAAAGTAAAAAATGGAAGAAGTGAATACTGTATTAACATCAATAATAGACAAGTTGCCGGGGGTGCCCAAAATAACAAAGAAGCAAAAAGAAGTGGATAAACTATTTCAACCGGATCCATCGGGTAATTCGCAGTGGATATCGCGTGAGGATATAAGAAAGAATCCGATGTTGGATTGGGGAAATAATGGTGCGGCACGACACGGAGTGTATTTTGCAGACAAACGTTATATTTGGGAGAAGCAGGGTGACCGTTCGATAACGGCACTTAGGACGGTGGGTTTTAGTGATTGTGCATTGTATGGTGCGTCGCGACCAATACGAAAGGATATTCATGATCATCACAAAGTAATAGGGTGTGTTGTTTGTGGTAGTCGTTCGGATTTGGTAACGGATCACAAAAATGATTTATACAATGATCCGAGGGTGCTGAATGCAAAGACGCAGACGATTGATGATTTCCAGTGTTTGTGCAATCACTGTAATTTGCAGAAGAGACAAATATCAAAAAAGACCAAAGAAATCGGAAAGCGAATTGGTGCGACAACCATCCCATCGCTGGCAATATTTGGGGTAGATTTTATAGAGGGAAATGAAACATTTGATGAGACAAATATCAATGCAATGGTGGGAACGTATTGGTATGATCCGGTAGAATTTATGAAAAAAATAAAAGAAAAAATGGAAGTAGTATAATTATATTTAAAATGATCTTTTTTTACATACTTGAATATGGTTAAAACACCTATATTATATAGGCGGTTAGTTCTCTTTATATTTAAACACAAATCCTGCAGAATGATTGCGGTTTCCATTTAATACTTCACTTATTTTAATAGTTGAAGTTATATTATGTTCTTTTATTAAATATTCTCTTGCGTCCATTTGATAATCAAATGTTTTTATAATTGTTCCATCTTTAGTTAATACATCAAATTTTTTATTTTTTCCTCTACCGTCTAATATTTTTTTTTTTACTTCTGGATTTTTAAATTGTTTTAATGCTCTTTCTCTTGCTCTTTCTCTTGCTTCTTGATTGTTTTTATAATATGCTATAAGTTTTTCACCATGTTCTTTCCCTGCGTTTGGATGTTCTTTATAATATTTTATCCGTGCTTCTCTATTTTTTTCTATTGCTCCTGGCGTTTCTAGAAAATAATTTTTCTTTGCTTGACTCATTTTTTTTCTTAGTTGTGGATTTTCTTCGTGACATTTTTTGACTGCTTCACTTATTTGTTTTCTTGCTTCTGGTGTTTCACGATAATATTTTTTCAGTGCTTCACTATTTTTTTCTCTTGCTCCTGGTGTTTCTAGAAAATATTTTTTCAGTGCTTCACTATTTTTTTCTCTTGCTCCTGGTATTTCTCGATAATATTTTTTCAGTGCTTCACTATTTTTTTCTCTTGCTCCTGGTATTTCTCGATAATATTTTTTATGTGCTTCACTACTTTTTTCTCTTTGCTCTTCTGTAATAATACAACCACTAGCCCCTTCACCACCTTTTGTCATATTATAACCACATCCATATTTATAATATGAATTATATTCAAATATATACATTATTTCTTTTTCACACAATTCTTCTTCTGTATCTGCTGTATCTATTACTATAAGTTCAAATGTATCCACCATATTATATTTTCTTAATGCTTTATATAAATATTTTGTATCACCAGTATTCGCAGACGATTTATGTTGTTTTTTTCGTTGTTCTAATGAAATAGTTAGACCAATATATATTTTATCATTTGGAAAATCTATTTTATAAATATATCCATAGGGTTTCTTTTGATCTAATTCTGTAAAATCTGTCATTCTAATAATCTATTTTATAAATAAACAGTTCTATCTCTTTCAATTTTTGTTATATCTTTTATATATCAATTTTTTGTGTAATGTATACACTATGAAAGTTATGAATACCGGTTTAATTATATATAAAAATGATTTAAATGTATACACTATGAAAGTTATGAAAAATTGAAAGAGATAGAACTGTATATTTATAATAAACAGATCAAATGGAAGGAACAAAGTATGATTGGCACGGATTAGAAGTGGTGTTAAAAGGTGGATTTAACTTACCTATTGAAATATGTGATATTATTATTAACTATGTACGGTGTAAAGAGTGTTTTATTGGTGTTCAAAACTATAGTTGGTATAAAAAAGCGACAAAATTAAATAAATTAAGTACATTAAAAGCAATTCCATCGTGGGGCTATTTAAAAATGCCAGTAAATCAATTATTACATATTGCTTGTGAAAGTGAAACTTACAATAATACAGAAATAGTGAGATATTTATTAGAAAAAGGAGCAAATATGAAATTAAAAGGGGGTACACGTAATGATACACCTTTTCACAATGCGTGGTATTATGGAAATATTGATGTGGTGAAATATTTTGTAGAAGAAAAAGGAGTAAATCTGGAAGCAAAAGATAGACGTAATAATACACCTCTTGATAATGCGTATCGTAGTGGAGATCTTGAAATGGTGAAATATATTGAAAGTAAAGGAGTGAAGTTGTCTTCTCATCATTTGTCAAAAGAAGTTCTTTATTATGAATATGTATATACAAATGTTGAAATGGTGAAACATCTTGTAGAAAAATATGGAGCAAATATGAAGGCAAAACATTGGTTTACTAATCATACACCACTTCACATAGCGTGTAGTGTATATAAAGGAGATCTTGATGTGGTGAAATATCTTGTAGAAGAACAAGGAGTAGATGTAAAAGCAAGAGATAATCAATATAAAACACCAATATATTATGCGTGTGAAAAAGACAATCTTGATGTGGTGAAATATCTTGTAGAAAAGAAAACAGACACTATAGAAGAAAAAGATTATTGGAAAAAAACACTACTTCACATTGCGTGTGAAAAAGGAAATCTTGATATGGCGAAATATCTAGTAGAAAATGGAATAAATATGCAAGAAAAAAATATATATAATAAAACGCCTCTTCATTATGCGTGTGGTAGAGGAAATCTTGCTGTGGTGACATATCTGGTAGAAAAAGGAGCAAATATGGAAACAACAAGAGGTTATTGTAATATTACACCTCTCTTTGATGCGTGTTATAAAGGAAATCTTGATGTGGTGAAATTTTTGGTAGAAGAACAAGGGGCAAATATAGAAGAAAGAGATGTGCGTAATTATACACCTCTTTATATAGCGTGTTATAGAGGAAATCTTGATATAGTCAAATATCTTGTAGAGCGTGGAGCAGATATAAACGCAAAAAGTACTTATAATGAAACACCATTTGATATTGCGCGTATAAATAGAAATCATGATGTGATGAAATATCTTGAAGAAGTACAGCGTGAAAAAAAGTAATATAAAAATTAATGTATATGTTTTTTAATCCATATAATGCGAAAATCAAAAAAATTGAAACAGATAGAACTGTATTGTATCTGATAAGAATAATATAAGCAGCAAGGACATCAAAATGACTCCTGAGGAACAAGAAAAAGTTGTAATTGCCCAATTAGAGGAGCAAACAGATACTATTTGGACTGTCAGTGAAGAGGGTATGAATATAGTGAGTGATGGTTCTCCTGAATATTTGGTATATCGCAGTGTACCCGCAGGTGATGAGGGCATCACTATAACAGATTTGGTGGCGGTGGCGGGTGATGTTTTGGGATTGGGATTGGGTCGTTGTATGAAGAACAAGTGGTTGAAGAAACAAGGTGATATTATTACTAAAGCTATAGAGGACGCCACAGATGTTACGGCAGAAATGCTTCGTGCAGTAGCAAGTGGTGATATTAATTCAGTAAATAAAAAGGAGTTGGGGCTACTCAAGAAAAGAAAATTAATAAGCTAGATAGTTAAGATTTATATTAACTAATTTAACAGATTTGTAATTAATGTATATGTTTTTTTATTCATATAATGCGAAAATCAAAAAAATTGAAAGAGATAGAACTGTATTGTATCTGATAAGAATAATGTATCAAGAACTGAAATCAACTAATAAATTAATAATATCAAAATGGGCAATACAATTAATACAACGCCAGTCACCTTAACAGGTGAAGAATATCGTCAGATGGAGGAGGAGATAGAGATCGAACAAAACCGAGCCATGTTATATGATGATGATGGACCTCTAGAGAGACAATGGTCCACAATAAATGTTGACTATGACAAGGTAGAAAGAAACAATTATGAAAGGTTTATGACAATAACAGTTCAATCAACGGAACAAGAATGTTGTTGTTGTTTAGAACCAACAAAGGATACGACGATTTGTCGTCATTATTTATGCAGAGATTGTGCTGGTAAATTAACATTTAATTATGATAATAATAAAGAATGTCCGATGTGTCGTCAAAATTTAATTGTGGAATTAACTCTCTTTGATATATTAAAATGTCATCAAATAAATAATAGTAGAGAAGGAAGCTATTATATTGAAGAGAAACTTACCCCAGAACCAATACCTCCATATCTTGAACACCAAGATACTTATAAATGGGTAATAAAAGAAATACAAAATACAGTAAAAGAAGTAGATCCTTCAAGAGAATTGGATTTATTTTATGAATTAATAGCGGAAATAGAAGAAAAAATATTATATTATCATCTAAAAAAAGTAGAATAAAAATTAATGTATATGTTTTTTAATTCATAATTTCCAATACTTTATCCAATTATAAAATGGATTATTTTTATAGAATATTTAATCTATAAATATTATATATTATGCGCAAAACAGAGAAAAGAGTATTGCGTCGTAAAACGAATAAACGGAGAACAAAAAAACAAAAAAAGAATAATCGTAAAAAAACTGTAATGAAAGGCGGTTTTGATATTGTTCCAAAAATAAAAGCTTATTTAAATAGTAAAATAGAGAAAAAACCCCAGTGTGAAGAAAACGGATGTAAACTAAATACCACCAGTAAAAGTGATCAAATAATAAACATATGCGATTCAAACGTTTACAAACAACCACCACACGGTTATAACAATTTCGAAGATATAGATATAGAGTCGAGTAGTAAAAATAGAAATTATAGAGTAATTAAAGTAAATCCACATACGATGAATTTATTTATTCAAAGTGTGTTTAAAGATAAGGAAATCGAAGACGTTGAAAAATATGAAGACATTTGTGTTAAGGAGAATAAACCGGCAATGAACGGTAAAAAATATCAGAACACACAGGGCCATAATTCACTTACTGATTATATTAAGGATACACGTACACAAGATGCCGGTTCTATAATAGAACAAATGCAGAAAATTTGTGCAAAGTTACAAGATTTATATGACAAATTTCAATTTCATCATTGTGACCCTAAGGCAGACCAAATATTTTTAAATGGGACAACATTTATTCTCGGAGATTTAGATAAAGTTACATTTTCAATGAAATATACAGATAATACAAATAATAAAGAACATCATTATCGTGTTCGTTTATCACAAATAGACGCAACGAGGAGATTCATATCTTCAAAAGCCAGTGATATAAAGAGATTTGTGGGATTGCATGGTGGTAGTTCTCAAAGTGAATCTATGAGATTTGAAAACATTCCAAGAGCGCACTGTGATTTTGAAAAATGTGCTTTTATAGCATCGCTTATGCTTAGTGCTAATGACGATTTATATAATAAATTAATACAAGAAGAAAATAAAAAAAATTTACTTGAAAATGTTAAGCAAGCCACTGTGAATTGGGATGAAATCGATAATAAACGAACGAACCGAAAGGAATTATTAGAAGAATTTGATAAAAAATATCCTACCCAAAATGATGAAGAAATACAAAAAAAACGCAAAGTTATTGTAAAATCATTGCAAGGACACAAAGAAGCCACAATGTGCGTGATATTAACAAATACAAATAAAAGTCCTGCTGTTGAAATTAAATCTGATTTCGATATATCCAAATATATTTAATCCATAGTTTCCAATACTCTATCGACATATTCCTTTGAAATATCGCATCCCTTGAAATTACGATTTGTATTCTTACACGCAATAGCAGTGGTGCCACCACCCAAAAACGTATC
>Ga0181598_1001607_pt1 | contig 21856 bp, 21 predicted proteins | sample 041ome_4_FD_153295 | JGI IMG/M metagenome (GOLD analysis project Ga0181598, IMG submission 153295) | Coastal salt marsh microbial communities from the Groves Creek Marsh, Skidaway Island, Georgia - 041404US metaG (spades assembly) | ecosystem: Environmental > Aquatic > Marine > Intertidal zone >... | reverse complement strand
ATTGGTAATCTTATTAGTATCTTTTAATTGACGAAAACATTCCATTACACTAGTTAATAGAACCATACTATCTACTCCACCACTCACACTAAGAACTAAAGTTTTCATTGGGGTAGTAGTTAAGAATTGGTAAATAGGTTGGATAAAATTAGTTTGCCAAAATTGGGATTGATATTCAGTTAGATTACCGATTTTATCCATTAGGTTCCAGGAATGCAGGGGAATATTATATTGACATTTAAGGTCTAGAATTTGGGTTATTTCTTGACGACTAATTAGTTCTCCAGGAGAAATTGAATTAATATTACTAACAATTGATTTTGGAGGGTATTTCTCATCAATAATAGTAGAGTTAAATTCTGCTAATTGTTGGAACGTAGCACGGTAAAATCTCTTGTAATAAGGATTTACTGTAGATGTGGTTTCTAGATTATGTTTAATAAGATTATTAATAATCTTAAAAGCAATCATTAAGAAGAAATCATCTTTGTGAAGTCCGTGCCTAAGTGGTAGGAGTAGAAAGACAATTTCTTGAGGTTTAAAATCTTTTAAAAGGATTTTAGATGCTAAGTTAATATCAAAATTTCCATAAGGAAATAATTTAGTAATACATAGTTGGCGTGCCATATTATCATTACTAATTTTCTTTTCTAAAATTTCAGGATTAGACACATGACGATACATATGACGATTACACTGATCTAGAAGGAGAGTATAAACCAGGTATTGCTTTTTGTTAATTCCTTCACCTGAAATAGAAAATTTATTAATTGTATTACAAATAAAGGAAATCCAATCATCTTCAAAATAGCGATTAACCATTTTATTAATAATTTTATCAGCATTTTCTTTTTCACTATCCGTTTTAGAAAACCATAGTTCTTCGTGATTAAACCAAAAGGTAATAAAATCCAGAAGATTAATAGGATTCTCTTCTTCCATAATGGTATGAAGTGAAGAAATAACAGTTTCTACATGGTTAATAAAACTCATAATTAGATAGTTTTTTAGATTTAGATATTTTAAAGGATAATAGGTATTTTACTATTGTTAATACTATTGCCAAAATAGAATACTTTTTATTAATAAAAGTAAATTACTATTGTTGTAAGATGTAAAAAAAAACAATTTTATTGTCTAATCTAGATAGACAATAATTTAGCAAACCACTGGCACCTTCTCCTCATGAAAACACAGAATATCCTTATTCTCCGTCATCAATTCATCAAGATACTCGGCAGATGGAAATGTCTGGTAAAAGCATTCCTTGATATGCTCCCAACAACCTGTATCATTATCGTCAATGTCCGGCGTCTTCTCCATTCGCTGGCAAACACGATGGTAAATCTCCTCCATAAAGTTTGGGACACTACTTGATTGAGGCATACGGTAAACCATATCGTATACTTTAGGGTATTTATCCCAATAGTAAAACTCCGGGCAATTAAATATGTTTTCCCCCTCTACTTTATCCATATTATCAAAATATGTGAAAGACAGACCCTTCTTGGAATGACGAAGATGTGTCATCTTGGTTAGAAACTTGTGGTCATCATGTGTCATCTTATCCTTCAGGTAGTCAGGCAAAACACTAGAACCAATCACAGACATCAGTTCCATCTTCATAGCATCAAATGCATGACGATAAAGGGCGAGATTGTGTGTGATCTTAATAGAAGGGATGCCAGATGCATCCAAGGACTGGATGATAAGACGATCCTTAATCCAATCAAAATCATAGACATAATCTGCCCCGTCCTTGATACAATCATCATTCTCCACAAATGCCTGAACCCAAACCTTCTCCAAAAACTCCTTCACCTTAACCTCCCGCACCCAAAACATAATCGCCAAAATAGTAATCTCAGACATATTGATGGGTGAAACAAAAGTAGGTATTTGTGAGAACCAACAATTTAAGTGTTGTGTGTTGTAAAATAATAATTAATAAAAAATAATTATTAATCAATTTTAAGTAAAATAATTATGTTTTTGCTATTTTATTTATTTGATAATTTAATAATTATTTTATTACACCTTTGTTTATTCTTCTATTTTATCTACTAATTTTTTATATTCTTTTTCGTATGGATTTTCACTATCCCAATGATGAAGGCAAAACATATCACCCCCATTTTCTTCATCTACTTTATTCTTACATCTAGTGAATTTATGTTTTTTGTAAATAATATGATGACACCGATACTCATCTGGATAACCAAATACTGTTTTCTTATTATTAATATATTTTTCAAGATGAGAATCGTATGCTTCAGTTGCTTTATCTAATAACTTTAATTCATCCTTTAATAATTCTTCCTGTGTAATTACTCCTTGGGATTTAAAGAATAATTTAGACATAAATTCTGCTTGGGAAATTTTACATTTTTCCTTAATATAAGAATTAAAAATATATTTAGCAATTTTTGTTTCAATTTCCCTTATTTGTTTGGCATTTTCCTTACAAACACTCATTATAAAACATAATATTTTTTAATTGTTTAATTTAAGGAAAATAGTAGTATATATAATTATAAACAATTTTTTAACTTAAGAGATTTAATAAATTATTAATTCTGCTAATTAATTTATTATTGCTTAATTCTTAATTATAATAAAATTGTTTTATTTTAATTTGAAAATTATTGTACGTTAAATCATTGAAAAATTGATTAAAATGAGTATAGTTTTTCCAAAAGATGAAAATGGTTTTATTAAACCAAGTCCTCTTAAGATTTCAACTTATACTATGATTTGTTTCATTAATAATGAGGTAAATCTTCATATTTTCAGTCGTCTTTTAAATATTTATAAGAAGGATGATGCTATGACACAAGATAAAAAGGGATGTTTTATTAGTATAAGTAATTATAACGAGCAAAATCATACTGATATGCCTAGGGGTATTGTCCCAGATAAACTACCTGTTAAAGTCTTTAATAATCAAATTACTTTAGTTTACAAGTATTGGGGTTTTAAAAAGATTAATATTAAGATTTTTAGCAATGGTAAATTACAAATGACAGGTATTCAAGATCCAAATTGGGAAACTAAATACATAGGAACCTATTTAATTAATCTGTTAAAAACTATGAAATATCAAGTACTTACTAAAAAAAGTTTAATTTCTAGGTATGGTCAAAATGTAGATTACATTACTTATTGGGATAAAAATGAAAATAAAGTAGTTTATCGCCGTAGAAATATTAGTTCTTTTGATATTCGTAATTTAATGGGTGTTGGATTAATTTATAATTATGATGATACAAAATGGCATAGTGATAAGGATTTAGATGAATTTTATAAGACTATTATTAACTTTAGTAGAACTCATTATAATTCTATGAAAAGTTCTAAGGATAAATTACTTAATAAGTATGAATATCCACAGGAATTTAGAATTCGTTTAATTGAATCTTTACAAATGTATAATAAAATACTTAAATTGCCTTCAAAGTATCTTAATATGGATGATAATAAATTTAAATCTTTGATTACTGAATTAGTTGATAAAATTGCGGATATTTTTAAGAATTACGAAAATAAAATTTTAAAACTTCAAAAAACGGATAGAAATTTTGTAAAAGGGATTAATGATAAATATCAAGGCGAAATCCAAAGGCAAATTAATATTTTTGAAGAAACTGGTGATTATCAAGATATTTTACAATTTGATAATGATTTAACAGTTAGGCAATTTAAACAAGACAAAATTAAAGTAGAATTAATTAATAGTGATTTTAACACTCGTTTCAATAATAATTTAGATGTTATTAATACTCTGCTCAAGGATACTTATAAGATTTATCGTTACTATCAACCTAATAATAAGTATGCGGGTATTATTGTTAAATTTATGTATAATGAAAAATATTTAGATGCTAATAAATACAAAATCGGTAAATGTTATTGTCCAGAGAATTGTGCTTTTACTAAAAAAAAGAAAAATTGTACAGTTATCACTTTGAGTATTTTCCGCCCTGGTAGTATTATTATTACAGCAGCTAAAAATATTAAACAATTGAAATTTACCTATGATTTCATCAATGCCTTTTTCCGTCGTCATTATAAGGATGTCGCCTATATTGAGGATGGTATTGAAGATTATTACAATCAAAACGAAGATAGAAAAATCATTAAAAAATCAAATATCTATTACATTGAAAAGAAAAATATTCAAATTTGAAAAAAAATATTAAAATTTAATAATAACAAAATTAATATTAATACTTTGTATAAAATTTATTTTTTTTAATTAAAAAGTTTTAACCCGAATACCGGTTTCACTCATTCCAATGGAGGTAATAACACCCCAACGGAGTTTATAGTTTTTCCGTAATTCGTGGAGTTCTTCAATAGAACGACAACCCTGATAACTAAGACCGGACCTAATACCTCCACAAATTTGGTTTAATGTTTCCTCCACTGAACCTTTTAAGTCAATTACTCCATCTACTCCTTCCGCTGTTTGGGTAATTGCTTTTCTTTTTCGGTTATTATACCGGGTAATAGTAGAAGCACAATCTTCTTTCATTTGTTTTTCTCGTTTACTAATATTCGCCATTGTACTTGCCATTCCACGATAATATTTCATTCTTTTACCATTACGAATAATAATACTACCAGGACTTTCCTCACAACTAGCAAGTGTTTTTCCCATAATAATAGCACTACTACCACTTGCCAAAGCCTTAACTTTATTACCTGTTTTTCCTAAACTTCCACCATCACAAATAATGTGTGTGTCAAGATAATAACGTCTTTTAATATCATAACATTCGTTCACAGAAGAAAATTGACCAAATCCAGCACCAGTCTCTAATCGGGTAGAACAAATACTACCATTCCCAATACCAACCCGAATACAATCACAATCAGATTTTGCTAATTTATAAAATCCGTGTCCTGTACATACATTTCCTACCATAATTACGATATCCGGAAATAATTTACGAACTTCTTCTACTGCTTTAATGGTATGAGTATTATGACCATTAGCAACATCAATACAAAGTAAATCAACACCTGCTTCAACTAATTTTTTAGCATCTTCTAAATATTCACCACGAATACCAATAGCAGCACCTACTACTAAAGACCCACTTTTATCCAGAGCTGCTCGTGTTCTATTGTTAAAATAATGTTCAATACTACGTCGTGTAATTATACCTAAAATTGTATGAGTAGGTTTTCCACTTTCATCCATTTTAAAAATTGGTATTTTTTCAATATTATTTTCATTCATTAAGTCACGTGCTTCTACCATACAGTCTTCAAAATGAGGACTAGTATTATCTTTAATCATATCCTTGTAATATTGATGATTATAAGACATATAGATTAATTTATCAAATGGGGTCATAATATGATATTCTTCATTCAATTCCTTTACTGTTTTATTAATAATGCTTTCAATAGGTAGAACTTCTAACTTTTGTAAATCACGGTTAGTAATAATGCCTTCAAATTTAGGGAATGGTGGATTTCTACTAAATACACAGATAGTAGTGACCCCGGTTTTTTCAATATGATTTAAAATACCTTGGTATGTCATTAGATTATTAACCTTATAAGGGTCTGGGAAAATATAATTAATATGACGTTTTACCTTAGTAATTTCCGTAATTTGTTCATATACAGTCATATAACGATGAATAATGCCAATACCTCCATTTAATGCCATATTAATTGCCATTTTACTTTCAGTGACTGTATCCATAGGGGATGAAATAAGAGGGATTTTTAATTTTAAAGAACGGTGTTTAGTTCCTAAATCAACACCTAAATCAATTTCACTTCGTGAAGCAATATTACTTTCTCTTGGACGTAGTAAAACATCATCAAAGCAATGAGAAGTTTCTAGCGTTTTTTCGTAATTAAAATGAAAACACTTTTCCATTTTGAATTTGTATTTTATTTAATAATTAATTAATACTAGGTATAACTACTTGTTGAATATAATATTATTTTTAAGTCAATAATTAATCAATTTTATTTTTGAAAAATAAATTATGATAATAATAAGTTATAATCTACAATTTAATTAAAACATCCAGATGAGTAATTTAATTAAATATTATACCCTATTTACCATACATACTATCTTCTTTTTATACTGTATTGTCGGTGGATTAATTACTAATAATAAAGCACTATTATTACTACACGCAATTAATTGGCCTTTAACTTATATTCATTGGAATACCAATAAAGGAGCGTGTTTTTTGACTAATATGGAAAATGATTATGCTAAAGGAACCGAGATGGAAAAAATAAATAAAGAGTATCCCCTTTATACCCAAAGATTAGCGTTGCTTTTTGGTTTTAAAACAAGGGAAGAAGACAATGAAATACGAGTAAGAATATTATTTACTCTAGGATGGTTAGTATCTATTTATAAGTTATTTTACAATTAATAATATTTATCAAAATGATTAATTTAGATAAAAAAAATGTAATATAGGTCATACCCCCTCAAACATCCTAGGGATGCTTAAAAGGACATTTCCCACTCTTCTTGCTATGACAGGCTGCACCGTGCCTGCACATCAAACCTATCCGCTTATCTCCTCCAGGATGGAAGAAATAACAGCCAGAACGATGGCATGCGTCGAGGTAATGGCACTGCGGCGGCTGTGCCTTGGGCGACTGCTTGGGAACCTTGGGCGGTGCCTTGGGCGACTGCTTGGGAACCTTGGGCGGTGCCTTGGGCGACTGTGCCTTGGGCGGCTGTGCCTTGGGCGACTGCTTGGGAACCTTGGGCGGTGCCTTGGGCGACTGTGCCTTGGGCGGTGCCGTGGGTTTTGTGTGCCGGTAAGGGCAAACCTTGGGACCAAGGCACGCAGGTCCCATGGTACAGACGGGCAGAAATCCCTTGGGGTGCTGAAAGGCACATCCCCGGGATGTACAACGTGTGCCATAGCGACACGCTACCATCACCTGGGGAGTAGCACTCTTGCCACTCTTGCCACCCTTGGCACGCTCGCCACCCTTGCCACCCTTGGCACGCTTGCCACCCTTGGCCTTGGAAGCCGCCAGTGCTTGAGAGGCAGCTGCTACTGCGTCCTTCTGTTGAGGCATAGCGGCGGCAAACTGGTGGGCAACAGGTGAGGGCCCACCACCCATGGCAGCAAAGCATGCGTTTAGATTGGCAACATCCCTTGCCAACTTAGAGACCTCGGGCGGAAAACGGTAGAATCCCGACATGATTGCGGGTTGTACTGTCAAGAAAATAACATTTATTAAAACTGTAATAAAAACATTTTTTTATTATATTTTTACCATTTTTCCTAAAAAATATAAAACATAAAAAAATCTAACCCTAATTATTTTTCATCCGGTGTAGGTTCTTTAAAAGTGTAATATTGTAGATCATTTTTAAAATCTCTAAGGTCTTTAAGGGTCATAAAAAGATGATCCGTTTTAAAGAATTCTTCTAATTCTAATAAACTTTTTCCTTTTAATGATTTATCACTTTCAAAGAATTCATCTCTGCTTTCCCCTTCATTTTTAAGATAACGATAAATAATTTCAACAGCCGTAGCAACTCTTAACCATTGGATTTCACTCTTTTTGTATTTATCTAAAATTCTAACCATTGTTATTAATGTTTTAGGACTAATATATTTTTTATTCAAACCGGTGTAATTTTTACTTTCTTCTAAAATATCATCAAAACTAGAATCCTGATAAAACTTATCTTCTGCCTTAACTACTCTATCTGGACCTAATCTAAAACCAACCTTATCTTCTAAAACTTTATCATATTCTTTATCCATATCTACATATTCACCAATTAATTCAAAGGATTTACCACTTTCTAATGGATCAGTATCTGTTTTTAAAGGGGTCCTTGCTAAATCTAAAAGGGCATTTAAATTAACTCCTAAAAAGTGAAGACCTTCGTGTTTTCTCCTTTCTTTTAACATATATTCTTCCATAGCATTTGAAAAATAAAATCCTTGTTCTTTTTGGAGTTTTTTAAATTCTTCCCTCTTTAATTGTCTGCGTCCCTGTAAAAAGTCTTCTAAATCAACAGGAGGATATAAAGGTTCTCCAGTATCTGGGTCAAAGGTAACACCTAAGTCTTCCGCTTCTTTTTCTTCTTGAAGACGTTTTTCTTCTTTTTCAATTAATTCATTTTTATAATCTTCTACTTTAACCATACCTTGTCTACTTAAATCAAATTCATTTTTAACAGTTTTGGGTTTAGATTTTGACATTACACTATTTCTAGCAGATTTGTATAATGATTTCATTAATCCGGTTTTTTTAGTTTTTTTAGTATTATTTTTCTTATTATTAATTTTATTGGTTGAACTTTGGGTATTACTAGGTTGATTACTCATACTAGAATTACCACTCATATTATTACCAATTTTATTATTATTCATTGAAGAAACTTCTATTTCTTCATTATTTCTTAAACTAGTATTATTTTTTTTATTATCTGCCATAATAGTTTTATTTTAATATATAGATAGATATTTAATACTAGTTTTTGTATCTTATTATTATTTAATACTAAGTTTATTTTAATTATCAAAAATATAATATTCTAATAAAAAATAATATTACCTACTCCAGATAGAAACTAACTATCTTAAAAAATATAAAAATACATACAAAACAATAAAATGTCAGGTCATATTATAGAAATAATAACCTCAAAAATAAATAATCATTTTACTCAAAAATATCCATTGGATTTTCATAAAATTGGGTTAAATTACGACAATTTAAAGGTCCTAGTAGAAAGATTATTTTCACGAGAAGGAAAAGATATTTCTTCTTTATCAAAAACAGATATACGGATAAAGATGGAAAATTTAATACAAATATTAGAAACTAAAATAAAAACTAAATTAGAATTAGAACAAAAAGAATTACAAGACGAAGACAAAAAATTACAATATGAACAACCTAATAATTATTATAATTCTAACAAAGGATATGAAACAGATACTACATTTAAATATGAGGAAACTTTTAAACAATCAATGAAAAATTTAGAAGAAACACCATCGGAAAGAAGTTATCCAAGTACATCAGAAGGAGGAAATTATTATGCTAATACCCATACGGATACCTTATTAAAAGAAAGGTTTTATCCAGAAGAAATGAAATATGAAACTAGACGTACAAGAAAAATTAATATTAAAATCAATAGTAAGGACCGTAAAATTGCTTTATCTCCATCACCCGCAAATATTGTATTTAATTTTAGTAAAGATGCTCCCCTTACAATTCCAGAACCTATTAATGATTTCTCTGATACAGAAAAAGAAGAACAAACTAATGATAAAGAAAAAGAAGATAAGAATAGTATTAAAGAAGAAGAAGATAAAAAGAAGGAAAAACCTAATGGAAAAGAACCCAAAGATTGTAATGGATTTTTACATAAAATTAAAACACATAAACATAATCAAGAACTAGAAGTTAATCCTAAAAAATTATTAGGAAATAGTGTAATTCCAATTAATTTAAATGAAGTTGTCTCTTTACGAGTATCTAGTTTAATATTATTTGATAAATGTATGTTATCTAAAAGACCAAATCCGTATTTACTTTTACAAATTCCAGAACTAACTAAAGAGATTGCGTCATTAGATAATTCACAAGTAATGGGTGGAGATAATAATATTTTAAATTCTATAATGTGTCTTGATGATTATCGTGTGATGAATGGTTATCGGTATTATCAAAATACTGATAGTCAATATATTAAATTTGAAACACCTAGAAATATTGATAAATTAACATTTCAATTAATTAATCCTAGTGGAGAAGAAGTTAAAATGACATCACAAATGGATAATACTCCAGAAACAGTAGTCCAATATAGTTTAGAATTAGAAATGTTATCCTAATGATAGATAACGATAGATTAAAAAAATGGATTATTTAGATTGTCTTCTACTTTTCCTAAATTTTCAATAATATGATGATGTTTTTTCCGTAATATAGGATAGTATTTTGATTTATTACCTACAAGTTGATTACATAAAGGGCATTTAGTTTTATTATAAAAAACTTGATAACTATCAATTATCCATTGTAAGTAGCAATGATAATGAAAGGCGTGATTACATTTTAAAACTATTGTGTCATATTCAATATGCGTATTTCCAAGATTAATTTCATCCAAACATATGACACATTCTTCATTAAAATTTTGTAATTCTATATCAATATTTGTATCATTTGGTGTTGGTGTATTTTGGGTAGTTTGATTATTTTGGGTATTAGGTGTATTTTGGATAGTTTGATTATTTTGGATAGTTTGATTATTTTGGGTAGTTTGATTATTTTGGATAGTTTGATTATTTTGGGTATTATTAGGTGAATTTTGGATATAAGTTTCATCAGTACTACCTGGAATATAAATTTCTGAATCTATTACAATATTAGTATCCGGATGTGAATTATTATTATTATTTTCTATACTATTTTCGACATTATTTTCTATACTATTGGGTTCTTCAATATCATTTAAATAATTATTATATCTTACTCTATGTGGAAAAGTAGTAGTATTATTCATTTTTTAATTTAATATCTTGTTAAAGATAATGGTAATAAATAATTAATACCTTTAGAAAATCGTAGTTACGATAATATTTAATAATATGTATATATTTAATAAAAGCAGAAAAAACTTAAAATAGAAGAAAATGAAATATCCAGAAATTAAATTAAATACATTATCTAATGAAATACCTATTTATTCAGTTAGATATACTGAATATGCTAAGTTTTCCATTTATTTCTTTGTAAATGTGGGTAGTGTATTTGAAGATAAATCAGTATTGGGTTTATCTCATTTTTTAGAACATATGACATTTAAGAAAACAAGTAAATTTAAAAGTGCTATTCAATTAGCATCTTATTTAGAAAAATATGGTATTACCTTTAATGCTTATACCAATAAAGTGAAGACTTGTTATTATTTTAAAGGTCCATCTACTCTTAAAAATTTAGAACGTATTTGTGATGTTGCTAAAGAAATGTTATTCCATATGGAAATAAAAGATAAAGACCTAGAAATAGAGAGAAATATCATAAGACAAGAATACAATTCAGGTAAAGATGATATTACAGATATATTTTACAATTTGATGGAACAACATTATTTTAATAATCATCCATTGGATAATAATGTTATTGGTTCTATCACTACAATTAATAAGATTACAAAAGATGACATTATTAATTTTTATCAAAAATATTATACTCCAGATAATATTAAGATTGGTGTAATTGGAAATGTGCCTAAAAACTACTTAAATCTACTAAATAAGGTCTTAGGTCATTTACCTAAAAAATACAATTTACATAATAAAAATGGTAATAGTAAAATATACTCTAATCCTATAAATTCTATATCTAAAAGTAATAAAAAAGTATCTCAAAAATTACATCTGGATGAGGAAAAAAATATTTCAGAACAAGAATTATTTTTAAGAAGAGAAAAAAACCATACTACTACTTTTGGAATGGTAAAACCTTATAATGAAAGACAATGCAAAACCACAATAACTTATTATAAAATAAATGAAAGTCATCAAAGTCAGCTAGGATTTTTATTTGGAGGAAAAAGCATTACACATAAGGACAGTTTTATGATTAATACAATTGCTGATATGATAGGAGGAAGTGGAAGATATAGCAATAAATTTTTTGATTTGATTAGAGAAAAGTATGGATTATCTTATCATATTAAAACAGGACAAGTTCAATATATTGAAGGAGGATTTATGTATATCTATGTAAAAGTTAATCATAAGGATATAGGACAAACAATTAAAGTAATATCAAAAGAACTGAAAAATTATACCAAATTACTAATTACTAAGGATGAACTAAAGGAATTTAAAACTAATTTTATTAGCCGTTTTGATAGTTTATTAGAAAGTTATGACTCTTTAGAAGAAGTATATCTAGATGATTTAATTTACAAATTCAAAGAATTTAATTTACAAGATTATTTGGAAAAAATAAGAAAGTTAACAGTTGATGATATTAATAAGTTCGCTAGTCAATTTCTTCAAAAAAATAATTACCAAGTAATTGTTTTACAACCTAAAAATAAAAAATAAATATTAAATAATAAATGAATATTAAAATATAAATGAAAGATTAAAATAATAAATAAAGTTTAAGGTGTTTTATTTTTTGACTATTTTATTGTATTTTATCCCTTTTAAATTTAATTAAGCAGATGTAGTAGTGGTAGCAACTTGTGCTTTAGTGGTTTCAGTGTATTTATTTAAGTAATCATCACGAGTATCTTCAGTTAATCTAACTTCACATTCTCCTTCATCATTTTGTAACATATTATTAATTTTATATTGTAATTGTTTTTCTTCTGCTTTACGTTTTTTACTAACATCAGCAGGACAACCAGGTAATTTAGCAGTATATTCTTTATCTACTTCAAATTTGTATTTATCAAAAGATACTACATCTCTACTAGGTTCTTTAAAGAAGATGTAATAAATAACATAGATGGTTAATACTAGAACTACAATAAAAGTCATAACTAAACCTGTCATTTTAGGAATAGTACCATTAACCATTAATCCTAAGACTAATAAATTAACAAGTTGAGATAAACCAACTACGATGTAAAGGTGTTGATAATATTGTTGTTTAGCAAGTTCTCTTTTACTTTCTTTTAATTTACGAATATTAGTGGAGTTAGCAATTGATAATGATTTACGATTAGCAGATAATTCTTTTAATTTACCACCTTGTTCTTCTAAGTCTTTATTTACTGTATCTATATTATTACGGTATTGTTGAAGTATTTTAGTATTTTGCTTAAAATTTTCATCAAAATATTGTTTAAACGCTTCTATTTTTTTAGCAAAATCTAATTTTTTTTCTCCACTAGTCATATTAGATGTATCAACAGTATTAAAATTATAATTTTTCATACCAGAGGTATCAATGTCATAAGTTAAGGATGATTTAGTAAATAACTTATGAAGATTTGCTTTTTGTTTAATATGTTCGTTAATAGCGTTTTGTAATTGAAATTTTTCTTCTTGTGTGGGCTGAGTAGTTGTAGTTGCCATTTTTAATTATTGTTTCTTCTCTTTTATTTATTGATAATATTAATTTTTTAATGAAATAAATTAAAATAGGAAAAAATAATATTTAATTATTTACGATAAACATATACTAATAATCCTACACTAATAAGTAAAAGTAAGACATTAATAACTAAATAAACATTATGACTAAATTTAAGATTTTTTACATCTTGAAGAGTAGATAAATGGGAGTCTTCTCTTGCTTTTTTACTATTACCAAAATCTTTAATATCTTGTTCGTGTTTAGCAATAGTTTCTTTATTTTTCTTGTGTTCATCTTTCTTTTCTTCTAATATTTTATGTTGTTCTATAATAATACCAACCGATCTTTGTAATTGATTAAGTAAATCTTCAGTTAATTCTTCTAATTTAGCTTCTTGCTTTTTAATTGGTATATCATCATTTCTATCACTAGGAGTTTGTAATTGTTGATAATTGGAAAAAATAGTATTGTAAGTAGTATTAATTTTTTCCATTAATGCTTTTCTTTGGTCTTCATAACTAGGTAAGGCGTTACATTTAACTTCAGACATTTTTATTTATTTTATATTTTAATTATATTTTATTTTATCTCAAAATAATAAAAAGACTTTTATTATTAATTACTATTTTAAAAATAGGAAAGTAAATAACAATTAATAGAATAAAGATAGTATGTTATCTAATGACCCCAATGCCAAATATATTAAAAATGTTACTGTTAATAAATTAGACTCCAATGCCGAGATTAATAGCGATATGGAAACTGAATTTGGTTTATCTCCTATTCCTGAATTATCCAAACCTCAATTCGGTGGAAAACCTAAAAACACACCTATGTCTAATAACACCCCTATTCCCAACAATACATCAATGCCTAATAATAACCCTATGCCAAATAATACCTCAATGCCTAATAATACTTCGGTATCATCTATGAATGAAAATAAAGTAATTAGTAAAAACGAATCCCTAAAAGAAGAAGAACAAGAAGAACAAGAAGAACAAGAAGAAGAAGGAGAACAAGAAGAAGAACAAGAAGAACAAGAACAAGAGGAACAAGAAGAACAAGAAGAACAAGAAGAACAAGAACAAGAGGAACAAGAAGAAGAAAAAGAACTTGAAGAACCTAAAGAAGAGGGAAAAGCAGAAGAAGAGGAAAAAGAAGAAGAACGAGAAACTGTTCCAGAAACTAACCAAGTTAAAAATAATACCGCACCTAAAAATGTTAATTCTTCAAATAATAAAACAATGAAAAATAAAAAGAATATCCCTCACCCTTTTCATCATAAACCTATGACTAAAAAAGTAACTAAAGTTCTTGGAAAGCCTAAGAAAACAGCAAGTCTTCAAGTAAATGATACTGGTGCTGTTAGATTAAAGATTTTAGAACCTGGTAAAGATGTAGTTTCCATTAAAACTGCTGAAAATAAAGCACAATTGAAATTAAAGAAAATTAAGACTTTATTTGAAAAAGAATATCAAAAAGTTAAGAAAATGTCAGAAAAACAACTTCAAGAATTTACTGATGAAGTCCATTCTACTGAATTTAAAGAATTAGGAAGTAAAGATATGGTACAAGCAATCTTAACATTAGTAGATGACCGGGAAACTAAAAAATTAGTTGTTGAACATATGCTTAAACAAGGTAAAATTACCTTAAACTTTTAAGAAATTACATACCATCATAAAATTCAAAACTGCGAGCTAGGTTTTGAACATTACTTTTAATATTTTCAATATTTTGTTTAATAAGACTATTATTATCTTTTAATTCAGTATCTAACCCTTTATTGAAATCTACTAGTTTTTTTCCATATTTTTCCTGAAGGACTAAACATACATCAACACAATCTCTTAAGAACCTAGCAACTTGTTTAAATTCACCTGGACCAAACCCACGAGTTGTCATAGGACTAGTACCTAATCTAATACCTGTTGGGTTCATAGGATTTTTATCACCGTAAACACTATTTTTATTAAGAGAAATATCTACTAATTCACAAATTTTCTCCATTTTACTACCACTTACTCCTACATTCCGTAATTTTACCAAAACAATATGATTATCTGTTCCACCACTACTAATATCAAATCCTAATTCTTGTAATTCCCGAGATAAACACCTAGCATTATTAACAACATTATTAATGTAGTCTTTAAATTCTGGTTTTTGTGCCATCATTAATTGATGAGCAACCCCAGCAATTTGGTGATTATGAGGTCCTCCTTGAAGACCTGGGAAAATAGCATCATCTAAAAGACTAGGCCAATCAGTATACCCTTCTTTATCTTTTCTAATAAAAACCATACCACTACGAGGGCCTCTCAGCGTTTTATGGGTAGTAGTAGTCACTACATCACAATATTGAAAAGGAGAGTTAAGTGCTCCAGTAGCAACTAGACCACTAATATGTGCCATATCACACATAAGATAAGCACCTACTTTATCCGCAATTTCCCTGAAGCGAACATAATCAATTTCTCTAGGATAAGCACTTGCTCCACAAATAATGAGTTTAGGTTTAAAGCGGAGAGCAGTTTTTTCTAAATCATCAAAATCAATTAAATCATCAGGACCAATGTGATAAGGAAGACTTTCAAAATAAAGACTAGTAGCACTTACCTTCTTTTTAGCAGTGTAAAATCCGTGGGTAAGATGACCTCCACTAGGAAGGTCTAAACCCATAATACGATCGTGAGGATTTAGGATGGCGGTATATACCCCAAAATTAGCAGGACTACCACTGTAAGGTTGGACATTAACGTGCCATTTATCCTTATCGAGATTATAACATTGAATCGCTCGGTCTTTACATAACCATTCAATTTCATCAATCCATTGATTACCACCATAATAACGACGTCCGGGTTGTCCTTCACTATATTTATTAGTTAAAACATCTCCTAAACATTCCATTACGGATTTAGAGGTATAATTTTCACTAGCAATGAGTTCAATACCGTCAAATTGGCGTTGGCGTTCTTTTTTAATAAGATTTACTAATTCTGGGTCTGTATTTGCTAAAGATGTATTCATTACTGAATGTGTTTTAATAATATAATTAGTTTTTTTACTATTATTTTTATTAATTGTTTTAAATTTTACAGTAATAATATTTTTTGACTCAATATTATTATTATAATATCTTTTAGAGATTAGATTTAAACTATTTAATTTTAAAATATTATTAGGAAACTTTCCTAAATTAGGTATAATTAATTTTTGGATTAATTTAAACATAATTATTATTTGGAGAATATTAAAATATTATTAATTAGTTTAAAAATTATACTAATTCATATTAGTATAAATTAAATAATTAATATTAAAGTAATATTTATTTAAAATGAGCAGTGAAACCCAATCTAGAGTTGATATTGTTGTTGGTCTTCAATATGGCGATGAAGGTAAAGGAAAAGTAGTTCATCATTTAGCAAAAGAACCAGAAAATTATGATTATTGTCTTAGATATAATGGAGGTGCTAATGCCGGACATACAGTTTATCATAATGGTAAGAAAATTGTAACTCATCAAATCCCATCAGGTATTCTCTATGGAATTACAAGTTTAATTGGGGATAATTGTTATGTAGATTTTAATAAACTAATTGATGAAGTAAAAATGTTAGAAGAAAATGGTATCCAAATTAGAGATAAATTAATTGTATCAAGCAATTGTCATTTAATTCAAGAAAAACATTTAGAAACTGATGGTTCTGATTCTAAAATTGGGACTACTAAAAGAGGTATTGGTCCTTGTGCTATTGATAAATATGGTCGTGTAGGTGAAAAATTAGAAAATGATGAAGGAGTTAAAGATATTTTAAGTTGTCATGGTATTATGACAAAGAAAGTGTCTACTTTACTGTATCAGTTTTATCTTTTACATAAACGAGAGGCTCGTATTTTAGTGGAAGGTGCTCAAGGTTTTGGTCTGGATATTAACCACGGTGATTATCCCTATGTAACTAGTAGTCATTGTATTAGTAGTGATGTTTTTAATTTAGGGGTTAGTTTTACTGGTAATTGTACTGTTTGGGGAATTGCTAAAATTTATGAAACTTATGTGGGTGCTAAGACCTTTACTCAAGAGAATGATGGTTGCTTAAAAAAAATACAAAGAGTTGGTAAAGAATTTGGAGCAACTACAGAAAGACCACGCCAATGTAATTATTTAAGTTTAAATAGATTGGCAGAAAGTTGTTTTATTAATCAAGTTAATGTTTTAGTAATTAACAAATGTGATATTTTAGAGGAAATTAATGTGTATAGAATGTTTGAAGATGGTGCTATGAAAGATTATTATATGTTTGACAATATGAAAAGAGATATTAGAAAAAAATTAATGACATTACCTCATATGAAACAAATTATTTTTTCAGGTAGCCCAGATGGTATTTAATTTAATAGGTAACTTAATAGATAATTTAATTTAATAGATAATTTAATTTAATAGATAATTTAATTGGGGTAAAAATGCTAGGACTAAACTAGAAAATAATTGGAGACTACCAGTACTACCGTATTTCCAAATATGGATCCATTTTTCATCACCACAAATTAAAGTAGTAAATTTTAAGAAACTACTTCCTTTATTATTTGTATTTTTCTTATATATTTTTTCTTGACAACCTAAGAATAATGCTGATGCTACTATTAAGATGAAAACTATAGATACTATGAAAATAATTGTATTTTTAGGTAGATTATAACAATAAAGTAAATATAAGAATGCTCCATATTTAAGGAAATCCGTAATATGGTCATAATAATCACCAAATTCAGAAGTCATATTATAAGTTCTGGCAAAATTACCATCAGCACAATCAAAATAATAACCTATGAAATAAAATAATCCACCTAGAATACAATAATCTTTAGTATGGATATATAATCCAAATAAAGTAGTTATTACTGATAAAGTAGTTAAAATATTGGGAGTTAAATTTAGGAATTTGTAATATGGATTTAATTTTGTAGTTAGATTTACTAATAATAAATCAATAGGGTTTTCTAAATTATCATTAAGTTTTTTTCCATTATTATTATTGTTATTGTTATTATTGTTATTATTGTTATTGTTATTATTGTTATTATTGTTATTAAGTTTATTATTTTCTGTACTCATTTTGTTAATATTTTAGTATCAATATAATATTATTAAGATGATTACTATTAATTTTACTTTTAATAAATTATTATTAATTTTTTTTTTTAATATAAAGTTAGAAATATTAATTTTTAAATTGGGTAATAAGATAAATGGTAAAAAGAACATATATTTAAATTAGTAAAAATCACAAATACTCCATTTCATTCTAATGTTTTTACCGTCTAGATAGAAGATATTAGATTTTAAACAAAGAGGTAATTTAATATCTATATTATCACAATTATAGTAATAAGATTTCTTCTTTAAAATATAGAAATCCTGTTGGCAAAATGTATTAATATTATTTAATTTACTAGCATCAGGAATCAAACTATTATTGATAATATGATGTAATAATTTTGAAAAATAATTGTGTTTAATAATTACTTTCATAATAATAGAACCATTATCATCTTCCCTTAAAAAAGAAGCATACGAGGCGTATTGTTCTGGTTTAAGGAACCTAGCAGTTTTATAAGTAGCATTAGAATAAACCCCTTTATTACTATCTTTATCCATATTGGTAATTTCTTTATTACTGGTAGAACTATCTGTAATAATCACATTATCCACGCCATTATGATTATGATTATGATTAATAGGTGTTCCATCCCAATCTAATTCAATATTATCTTTTATTTTTTGTTTTTCCTGTTGATAAACATCATCTTTTTTAATATGGATTGACTTATTAGTTCTTTTTCTTTTTAAAGGAAAAAACTTGTAATTTTTCTCAAAGAAATAAATATTATCTTTATCTAGATTTTTTAATATTTGTATTAACTTATTAATTTTATCATCATCATTTAAATTACCTATTTTTGAAATAGGGATAAAATCATCTTTTTGTAATTTAATTGTTAAAATAAAGTCAGTATCAAATGTTTTTTTTTCAATTTTCATCACTTGACAATCCGGTACTTTAAAATACAAACCATCTAAAAATATACTAGGTGTTTTGTAGTAAATAGGTATAATACTGGTTTGTTTAAACTTAAAGTAATTATAGTAATTATAATCTTTAGAATAAAATTCTTTATTAATATACAAATTCTGTAATGTGGTATTCATATTTAATTATTCGTCTTCCTTTAGATAATATTAAAAAATAATCCTTAATTAAAAATAAAAAAATATCTATCCTAATATTAAACAAATACTTATTCAATTAAATTATCTAAAATTAATACTAGTTATTTATCAAAAATGCTCGCCATTGATACAAAAGAACTCTGTAAAAGAGTAGTTAAATACGTTCTTGAAGGTCTTGTTGTTGCTTTTGCTGCTGTTGTCCTTCCTAAACAAAAACCCGATTTAGAAGCAGCTTTTGCTCTCGCTTTAGTTGCTGCTGCCACATTTGCTGTCTTAGACCTTTTTGCTCCCAACAGTAGCATTGCTAGTGCTGCTCGCCAAGGTGCTGGTTTCGGTCTTGGTGCTAACCTTGTTGGTTTCCCCCACGGTCTTTAAATAATTAATTAAGTTTTTTAAATTTGTGTTTTATATTCTTTTTAAATTTGTGTTTAATTTTTAATTTTGTATTAAAATTGGTGTAAAATGTAATAATTTTCAAAAAAAATAAAGAATAAATTTACTTACATATTAGGAACTACAGGTTTCATTCCATAATTGGGAACCATAAATCCTTCTTTGTGATTATGATGGTGTTGATGTTGATGATGACAGTTGCAACCACAGTTAGCACTATCACATTTAACACCTTGATGACAACCGCATTGACAATCTGTTTTATGTTGGCAATTACATCCACGGTTGTGTTCGGTATCGTGTAAACTGTAATATCTATTACTTTCTCCATTGTAAGGATAACTAAAGGGGACAAATGGTTCAGGACGACCTAAATAACCTCCAGGGTGAATAAATCCTTCTTTTAAAGATTTTACTAATAAATAAGTGTGGTAACCAATAACACCAAGACCAAGAGCAAGAACTAATAAGAAAACAGCAGCAGGGCATTTTTTACCACATGCTCCAACATAGACGAGTAAGGGACCTACTACTAAAGCGTGGAAAAGAGATACTATTTGATGAGGTGATAATTCCATTTTAGATTGATTATATTACTATTAAAGATTAGAATATATTATTATTATTAATTGATTAACTATATTATTACTTATGTAATACTTATATTTATTTTCAAAAGATAATTAAAATAAAAATAAAATCCTAATATCATCACATTAAGACACATCCAGATGTATAATTATTGTTATCTTCTTCCAAGTTATCAATAGGATTATTATCATTATTAGGTAGTAATTCATTATTTTGACCTGCTACTAAATTGCTATTATTTTCATCTGGACTATGTAATTGGTTTTTAGTTAAAGAATTATTTAAAGTAGTGTTAGGATTTCCAGCACGAAATGCTAACCAAACATTATAGTCCCATTGAGTTGGGTGTTGAAAATATTCCCAAAAAAAGACACCACCAAAATCGGGATAAGTTAATTTTACTTTTTCTAATATTAAATAATATTCTACCCAATCAGTAAATTGGTTTTCGATACACCCCATTACAATCTTATTTGCTGGAAATCCATTATCAACACATTGTTTAAAATGTTTTAGGTCAAAATCCCCATAGTAAAATTGACCATTAAAGTAATTGACCCTTTGCCCTTCTGGATGTTGATAAAGTTCTTTATAACTAAAACCTCCCATACCACTGGTATCACCTTCTAATGAATATGAGACAGGTGCCATTGCTATGATAAAATTAGATAAACCAGTTGTGGGTTCTTTCCATTTAGGATGAGAATCAAAAACATTCATAGTATCGCGGATTAGTTTAAGGATATTTGTTAATCCAATACCTTCTTCTATATCAAAATCTACACCATCAATTAAATCACTTTTGCTGATAATAAATTTGTACCATAATTCCATAAAGATTTCATAATTATGAAAAAGAGTAGTAAATGCCCCACCAGCACCACCTAACATACAAATTATTTTAATACCTTTCTTTTTACATTCTGCTAGTTCATCCCATACTTTATCAAATTTTGGGTCTTGAGGAGGATTATCATTAAGATGAAGATAAGGGGTATTATCTGGATTATAACCAAAATGGAAACTGGCTAGATGAATATGAGTAACAGTAGTGGTTTCTTCATTTAAAATATCTTGTAATCCATTTAGGGTTTGATAATAATAAATAATACGATTACTAGAGGAAGTAGTAATAGGGTCATAATCTTGATATGTTAATGGTTTAATAGTATCATTAATAGGAGTATTATGAAATCTATGTTTTTTTGGTAAAGGAATAATTGGAGTTTTGGGTTTAGTTTTGATTAAAAAATCTTTTAATTGAGTATCAGAATTCATAATTTTATTATATGAAAATTTGGGATAGTAATTATTAATTATCAATATTTAATTATTTTTGTTTTAATGTAATTAAAATAATGAAAGGTATTAATAAAGATGCCAAGTTTCGGTCCTTACAATCTTAAGAATGACAATAAAGAAACCTTTATTAACAATCCTATGATTGCTGATGAAGTAGTTTTAGGAAGAGATATTGGCAGTGGAAAAAATAATACATCTTCAAGTGGAAAAAATATTATAATTAGTCCTTATTTAGATAAGTATATG
>Ga0181598_1001599_pt1 | contig 21914 bp, 13 predicted proteins | sample 041ome_4_FD_153295 | JGI IMG/M metagenome (GOLD analysis project Ga0181598, IMG submission 153295) | Coastal salt marsh microbial communities from the Groves Creek Marsh, Skidaway Island, Georgia - 041404US metaG (spades assembly) | ecosystem: Environmental > Aquatic > Marine > Intertidal zone >... | reverse complement strand
CCCTTCGAGTTCCTCGCACTTCCTCTTCAACTCTCTCATCTTCTCGTTCGTTCTTTCTTTTTCCTTCAACTTCCCACCGAGGAGTTTCACAAGCTCGTCGTCAGATACCGAGAGCAGATGCGAGGCCGAGGAGCTCATATCGTTTCCAATCAGAGAGACCTGAGCGACGACGTGATAAAAAAGTTGATGATGTCCGGATGATGCACGCCGTCGTCAGATCCCGCCGCGCAAAGTAGCAGGCGTTTCTTCTTGATCTTCTTCTTCTTTGTCTTCTTCTTCTTGATCGTCGTCTCTTTTTTTTTTCGCGAGGGAAAACTTTTGCCGTTTCGAGAGGAAATGAAGAAGATTTTGGGAAACATTTTGCTTCAATGTGAGGACGCTTTCTCTCTCTCTTTACGCCGAGGACATATGCTCGCATCATCGACACCGCAGTCGCGCTGCGGTAGCAGTGGACGACTCTCATCCTTCGAGAAGCAGCGGCAAAAACAGCGACATCGTCATCGTCATCGTCGTCATCATCAATCGAAGGGAAGGGGAGGCTTTTTGGCGGCAGAACACCAAAACCAATCGACCAAAACGACCACCTCTGCGACATCATCATCATCATCATCATCATCATCGAGAACGACAAAAAGGATAAAAACGAGCGAGAAAAGCGCAATCGAGTTCGCCGTGCAGGCGTTGAAGCGAGGATCTGTTATTGCTGTTCCGACGGATACGCTGTATGGTTTCGCCTGCGATGCGTCCAATGCAGAAGCGATTGAAAACCTCTACGCGGTGAAAGGCAGAGAGAAGACGAAACCGGTGGCGGTGTGCGTGAGTCGCGCGGAAGAGGTGAAAAAGATATGCGAGTTAGATGGGAAGATTGAGGAGAGTTTGTTGAGGAAACTGTTACCTGGAGCGGTGACGTTACTGTTTAAGAGGAAATGGACCGAGACGACGCTTTCAAAGTCGCTCAATCCAAACGTCGATAACGTAGGGGTGAGAGTGCCGGATTGTGCGTTTATATTGGACGTGTGCGATGCGTTCGATGGCGCGATAGCGCTGACGAGTGCGAATACGTCCGGGAAACCGAGTTGCGTGGACGTGAACGAGTTTCGAGAGTTACACGAGAAGTGCGAACGCGTCTTCGACGGAGGGAAGATTATCGAAGACGACGGGAGTACCGATTCGGCGCTCTTGCGCGCGGGTAGCACGATCGTTGATTTAAGCAAAGGCGACGGAACATTTCACGTCGTTCGCGACGGATGCGCTCTGACAAATACGACATCAGTCTTACTCGAATACGGATTCATCGAGAGTAAATGACAATTTAAGAATAGTAGGCACATCGTCGTCACCCCCGGTGGCGACGTGACGTAGATAGAAGAACCGAACTAGCGTACGATGCGTAGAATGTAACAATACGAAATGTATAAAATCTATTTTTTAACCTCTAATCGACCTAATCTCACTCTCGTTTCCTATCGTTATAAATCTTTTCCCTCCACTTTAAAGTTATTCCGCTTCATCGCGAACCACGTCTTCTTAACCAAAAACGCGTAATCTTTCGGCTTCAACGGGTTCACATTGGAAGGTAAATCTTGGGGAAACGCGAAACACGTCGCCAGTGGCATGACGAGAAATAAGTACATCGCCCCAGTGAATGGGTATAAGCCGGCGAAAAGTAAGCTCTTCGAGTGCATTAAGCGTTGAATCGTTTTCCAGATGAAGACGAAGAAGGTGGTTAATACCGTCCTGTGAATAAGAGTTTTTAGGGGAAGATGCAAAAGAGAAACTCAAGTACTTACAGAGCGAGAAGGATGCGAACGGTTTGTTTGGACCGGAACTTGGACGGGTTCGTTTTCCCACTCGAAGTGCGGTTGATATCGAGGACGCCTCGACCGGAGGACATTTGGATGATTCCTCCACGAGAGCGCGTTTGTTTATGTGGAGAATTTCAAAAATAATATAAAGTAGTTACACAAGCTCAAAAGCTTTCGAGCTCAGTGCGAGCTCACAACTGGTATCGTATCGTATCGGAGAGAGAATAGCGTCGAAAGCATCGTAAAAGTCGCTCACTCGACGGCATTCTCCTATTTTTTGTGGTAATAATCTTTCGTCGTCTTTTCCTTCCCGCGGCGTTACGTCTCTATCGAGAGTTTCGTAGAGACGGCAAAACCTCGCCTGCGGGCGGTTCTCGCTTTCGTCTTGCGTTTGAAGGCTTCGATTTCTTCGCGGACGCGGAGCTCGACGTTTTCGTCGTCTGAATCGTCGTCGTCTATGGGGACGGCTTTATTCTTTGGCTTGGAGCGTGATGTGAAGATGTCGTTGTTTTCCATTTCTAATTCCTCTTTTTCCTTGTCAGGCAGCGTCGGCGCCAACGCTCTTTCTCTCTCGGCGGCGTATCCCACGTACCCTTCTGAGATTTTTTTGCGAAGGAATGACGCGGTGTGGTTTCGAATCGAAAGCGCGCCGTTAAACAAAAGAGGATGCGCCGCGCGAAGTTCCACAATGCTAGCATTCTCTCGAATGTGCGCGATGACAACGTTTGTGGGCGTCTTACCGTCGCTTATCATCGACACGAGCGCCGGCGTTTTACCGCCGCTTATCATCGTACTTTGCTTCTTCTTCGACGCCGTCTTCATGGCGTCTATTTCTCGCTCGCTCGTGTGCCCAAAATACACAACGTCGTCCTCGTTGTCGTCGTCGTCGTCGTCGTTGCGATGGCTGTTTTTGCGCTTCACTCCATACCGTCCCATAAATTCCGATAGATCTCTCTGCATTCTCGCCACGTCCGCCGCGCATCTCAACACGTCTCTCTGCGTTCTCATCGCAATCTCCTCCATCCCTCTCCTCGTCTCCTTAGCGACGCTTTCCAACGTTTTCTCCACCGCGCTCGTGATTCGTTTCGAAATATCCAACTCGTCGATGGTCTCCTCGTCCTCTCTCTTCCCCGTAGAAGTCACCGGCGGAGGCAATCCAGCGAGTCTTCGGCTTTGCCTCGCCTTCCTCGCGTTCGTTTCGTTTTCCTCGTTATTCTCATCGGTCTGCGTCCCGGCAACCGCCACTCTCTTCTCCGCCGTCAACACCGTCCCGGTTCCATTCGTAAATTCCGGAGGTGACATTGGTCTCATCGCGAGCGCTTGAAGATAGTCTTCGTTCTTTTTTCGTTGTTGTTGATGTTGTTGTTGCAACAAAAACGTATTCGCTGCTCTTTCCCGTTGCTCCTCGTTCTTCCGTCTCAGCTCGACGGTTTCTCTCGAGTGAAAACACGGCGGCGATTCTTTCGGCGTCGATTGGTGACAGTAATACTGCGGCTGACTCACGCTGAACAAAACCTCGTTCCCGTACCTCGACGCGCTCTTCGCTTTCTCCACGTTTTGCACAACCACCGGTACATTCGACGGCGACGACGTCTGGTTGTTGTTGTTGTTTTGCGTCGCCGTCGTCTGTTGCTGCAAAAAGAGAGGAGGCGTCGTATTCGCGCGCGGAGAGTGCAAATGCGACCCCTCGTTCGCCTTTTCTCGTTGATTAAACCGTGGAGATTCAAACGGTGGATGATTCTCTCTTCGCGTCGCGTGCGTTCGGTGCGTCAGCGATGGCACGGAGATGGTGTTGTTGTTCGAGACTTGCGTGAGTCTCTTGGACGCGTAAAAGTCTCGAAACATGCGTCAAAAAATATGACGAATTTCTTAATAAAATTGAAAACGCTTCTTTTTTTTTCTCTCATTGACCGCTTCCTACTACTACTACTGCTAGTGTTATTATGATCTTCAATGTCTTCTTTTTCGTCGTCGTCGCGATGGCGAGTGCGTTGTTGTTGTCGTTTACGTCGTCAACTTTTATGGTCGACGCGTACGGCGCGTACGGGAAACCGCGCGACGTGACCAACTTTACCGCGGAACAACTTTTGAATCTCCGGTACGAGTACACGCCGGAAATTACGGGCATGTTTCGAGAGTGCACGGACAAAGAGGAGAGGAAATACGTTTCCTTATTTTTACGCGATCGAGACGAGGAGGAAGTGGTCACGTGTTCGAGGTATTTCGTCGAACTCCGAGGAGGATGTTTCGAAGGACCTGGAAGAGCGCACGTGAGCAAAGAGAGGAAGCCTATGCGGGTATACTACAGCGAAATCGATGAAGAAGACGGCGGGTTTGCGATTTTGAGCGAGTATTTAGGCGAGGAAGAAGGACGGATGTATTCGAGAGTAGAGTATTTTTGCGATTCGGAAACCGCGTACGTGAGAGAAGGCATCGACGGCTATAAAGATGACGAGGGCACATTCGTGTTACCGTATAACGCGTTTTTGATGGATGGGGACGTAAAACTTGGGAGTAGCGAGAAGCAGTATTTGCACTATCAGTCGATGGATACTTCCTGGTATAACGGTAATAAGTTTGATTAAAATGGCAACGCTCTCGCCTTTGCGTTCGCTCGCGGAGAGTAGCTTCTTTCAACTTTATTATTTTTGGGAGTTGGAAATTAAAAATTCTCTTTGCTATATTTCTACGCTTCAAAATCGCTATCGTCCTCTTCTTCCTCTTCTTCCTCTTCTTCTTCTTCCTCTTCTTCTTCTTCTTCTTCTTCTTCCTCTTCTTCTTCTTCCTCCTCTTCTTCCTCTTCTTCTTCTTCTTCTTCTTCTTCTTCTTCTTCTTCTTCCTCTTCGTCATCGTCGTCGTCCCTTTCGGGAGCTTTACGTTTCTTTGATGGCGTGGCACTCTTTTTTACTAGGGGAGCGTCTTTCATTTTCACGTCGCCTTGTTTCGGTCTCTCCGATCTCAACGTTGCCTCGTGGTGTTTAAAGTCCTCTGGATCTTCGCTCCGCGCTGCATCGATGAACTCGTACGTCTTATCTAAGATAGACTCTAGTCGAACCATCCGCACCTCCACAGGAACTTCAGGTTCGTCCTTCAAGCACTGATCGCGATTTGCCAATAACAACGCCTCGTTGAACAAATCCGGGTACCGTTTGGCGTATTTCGGTCGAATCGCCGCCGTCTCCTTATCCGCTTGCGCACGCGTGATGATACCCTTGTGAATGTCGAGTTCGCGAAACTGTTGGTTTTCCTTGTCACGCACAACCTGCGTGAACTTTTTGACTTCTGGATCCGGCTTTCGTTTTTCAGCTTCCAAGTACTCTTCGAACCTCGCAACCGGCTCGACACCTTCAGCGAGAGGCTCTGGGACGCCCGTTTCTCGGACCAAATACTCCAAATCGCGCAAATACTGTTCGTACTTCACGCGCAATGCAAAGGAGGCGGACGTTTGTCCGCTGAGATCGACGCGCAAACCTCGCGCGACCGATTTCCAAAGCTTTTCTCGCGTGATGGTATTGTACCCACCTCGATATAAAGCTTCGACGAGCAAGGCGTACAAATCGAGCGGCTCGCGGCAGAACGTCGGAGGGGTACCGGTGCCGTATTGAATCGGTACTTTCATTTTCAACTCGTTGAACTGATCGATAAACTTCTGCTCTCGAATGCCTTTTGCGTTCCATCCAAGCGCGATGGCGAGATCTTTCGCTTGCTTTTTCATGGCGATGATCTCGTTCGTCTCGCGATACGGCATCGGGTCAGAGGCCAAGTTGCCCGCTCGCGTCAAGTAGGGACTCGCGATTTTCCCACTCGATGGTCCATAAATGTCACAATTCTTTCTTCTTACGTCCTCCGAGATGTCGAATCGGTGCATGATGTACACCGGTTGCTTAGCTCCCGAATTCTCACGGCGCGCAAACTGTTTACTGCCCGTTTGCGACGGCTTGTAAGCCGATATCGGTTCGCGCATGTGCGCTATCAAATCACGATCAGCTTGCGGCTTCTTCTTCAAGATCTCCTTTGGTGCGCGTTCAAGTTCCCACGCAGATACCGAAGTCGTCGTAGCGGCTTCCCCGCTGCTTTCTGCATCAATTTTCTCCGAATCCCAAACAACCGTAACCCCGTCAAAAGGCTCTCCTTTTTTCACCTTTGTGACTTTGCCTAGGTATTTGATTTTCTTCGCCGGATCGGTTTCGTTCTCGTCCTCCACAATGCCGCGTTCAATATCTTCAAAAGCTTCGCCGTCTGGAAAGTGCATCATCACTCTATCACCAGCTTTCCAATCAAAATTTTGACCTCTTTCGTATTGCTCGAGAGTGACGATGTAATCCCCTACTTGCCCGCTCGGTATGAGCGGACACGCCAACAAGCGTCTCTTCTCGTCGACCATCTCTTCCTCGTCCGACGACGTTTCTTGCAACTCTCGCTCGAACTCTTCGTCTGAATTCGCGGGTTCTCTCAAATGCTTCTTTTTCTTTTTCTTTGCGACTTTTGAACTTCTCGCTTGTTCAGCTTTTCTCGCCTCTGCTCTCGTCGGTTCATCGATGAGTTCGAGGAGGAACCACGCCCATGGTTCATCGACATGGCCATCGTCGTGCTCTTCCGCGCCTCTAAATGCCGTAGCTCTGACAATACACCGTTCATAGTCGCGAAGTAACGTGGTATCGACAAAATGCGGGGGGATAAGCTCGTCCGAAAGATGCGCTTTCTTAGTATCTCTGTATCCGTTCATGCAGAGCATGACGACGTCGCCGGTTTTGATTTGCGACGCGTGTTTGCCCAAACCTTCTGGATCGGAAAACGCAAAAGTGTGTGCAGAAAGTCTCGCAGGATCGGTCAATTGCAACACGACAAGTTTGTGAAGTAAAGACGCGGCAGAAGTGACATTCAAAGGAACTTCGACGGCATTGTCGTCCATCATTGCTTCGTCATCGCCACAGAAATCTTCGTCTTTGGCGCTTCCGTCGCCGGTGCCTTCCGGTGATTTCTTGATGAACTTTTTGACCTTTGCAATCCAAGATTGGCGAGAGTTCTGCCATTGCGGATCCATAACTTGAGATGTGCGGCAGCATGCCTCTAAAAGTAAGAAAGCCTTCATCAATCGTTGCAACACGACGGCTTCTGGCGCGTGCTCTATGATGTTCGTCAGTTCCTGGTCGCACTCCAGAAACTTCTCCGTCCAGCGATAATCTTGCACCCAAAACGGCGTCGAGTGTAACAAATATTGCGCCACAGAAACGAGTTTCAAAGCTTTGGCGTGTGCGTCTCCAAAGACGGCTTCTTTAGAACTACCGCATTTTTCGTCAATCTTCGCATACCCGTCGTATTCTCCATCGATGGACTTGAGAAAATCTTTGAACTTGCTTCGCGTCTCCTCTTCGTCGAGCTTTTCGCTCGTCACGTCGTCGTAGGTCTCACCGAGGGCAGATCTAGAAACCAAGTTCGCCCATCGACATATATATTTCTCGTGTGGATAGTTCGGATCGCACCATTTCGCGAGCTCTATAAGCTCCTCGTTCGGGTAAACGACGCCCCAATTCGAAGCGGACTCGTAAACACCCGGGATGTCCATGGTGACTTGATCGGTATTCGCGACAGGTAAATCGGTGAGATAATTATCCGTATATTCACCATCGTCCACTGGTGGACCAGCAGGTTCAACTTCTTTTTCTTCCTCACCTTCGGAATCGTTGTCTTCGTTGTCCTCGTCGTTTTCGCCATCGCCATCCTCTTGGTCGATTTCTTCCTTCTTTACTTTTTCCGGGGAGGATTTTTTCTCCTCCTTCGATTTCGGCGTCTTAACGTGCCACGACGGTAACGGCGACTCAACAAAAAGCATACCACTTCCGTTCCTCCCGCCGAGTTGGAAGTAACGACGTCCGCGCGCATCAACCGCAACGGGTCTTCCGTGGCGCCAAATTTGTCGATCGTCGTTATCACGATACCATCGCATCGCTTGTCGCGTCCAGAGCATGCGCTTCTCGTCGTCATCCTTCGGTCTTCGCATGTTCGGATCCTCTAAAACAACTGGTGCCTTGACCTCAGCCGTTTGATCGCGGGAAGATGCGGGGAAAATACCCATAGCTTCGTCCTCTTTTCGACGCGTCAAACATGCTTGTCGTAACTGGCGGTTCATACACGTGTGGCAGTGTCCACATCTGTTACTCCGTCGCTTATCTGGTTTTCCGGCCGAATCGGGCGCCGCCGCTTGCAATTGTGCTGCGTCGTCAGGTTTTGTCTTCTCATCTTCCTTCACTTCTTCTTTCTCTTCCTCTTTTACGTCTTCTTGTTTCGCGCCGCCAAAGATGGGGATTTTCAAGGACGCCTCTGGAATGACGATCGGAATCCCAACGTCGAACGCTTTGGAACCGAGTGTATATCGCTTCTTATCACGCACTTCTTCGATTTTTTGCATCTCGTACTCGTGGAAACCTTCGGAATCTGCGGCGATGATGACTAAAGCTGAAGCTAAGGAAACGCGCAAACCGGCATCTAAATCGGACGCATAGACGTTGTCCGCATCGTACATCATCAACTCTTGCAGTTTTTGAACCGCTAATTGTGCCCCAGTTCGAACTCTAGGATTGCACGGTGTCGACGGGAGAAACTCAGTGATCATATCGATTGCCAGCTGTCGCCAATTTAAAGCCGCGAGGTCTTGGAGGCCAATCGTCGGGTCTTGAATCGATCGCGCTTCCGTGAAGCCCAACTTCGAGTTTCTTCTCGTCGTCTCCGAAGAATCCACCGCATCAGCGCGCGCCTCGATGGCTCGAATGGCACCGACGATAACGTCTTGAACGAGCAAATCATCACTCGGAGTGCAATCCTCAGTATTCGATAGGAATGCGTGCGCAAACTTTCTAAGAGTTGTCGTCGGGACGTAGAAAATCGTCTCGTACACGCTCGCGACGTCCCACAGACTCAATACTTCACCGACAATCGCTGGAGAGGCCCACGGAAATTCGTCGATCGCTCTCGAACACTTCGTTGGATCAGCTATGCGAGGTGGAATGACGACTGGTTCTTTACTTTTCTTTAAAGCGAGCGCTCTCGCTTCTGCTCTCGCTTCCTTTGCCGCTTCTTTTTGCGCCAGTCTCAACTCTTTCCTCTCTGCGCGTTCCTTCGCACGTTGAATAGCTCGCTCTTTTCGTTCCATTTCCATCTCCATCCGATCTTTCTTCTGTCTCGCTAACCTGTTTGCAATCATCGTCCATCGACTGAAGGAAATCAAACATCTCGGAAGTTTCCCGGTATACGGCTTACCATGTCTCGAAGCTTCCGTTCCAGGAGGAAGCAGAACGCCTGACTTGACAAGATGTTCGACTTGCGAGCACACAAAGAAACCATCCTTCTTGATTTCTTTCTCCGAGTACGAAAACTCGTCGTCGTCGTCGTCGTCGTCGTCGTCGTCGTCCTCTTCGTCGTCTTCGTCGTCCTCATCTTCCTCTTCCTCGGATTCTCCGTCCGTGCCGTCGTTGTCTTTCTTCTCTTTCAAAGTCTCCTTCTTTACCTTCACGTCAAAATCTACTCTCGGCGCGTTCTTCATCGCCTCCAACACCTTCGTAAACGAACACTCCCAATCTTCTTCGATGCACTTCTTAAACACGCTGGCAAACATTGCCCTCCGTCTCGTCTGTGCGAACGTCGCGGCGTACTTCGCGCCCGGTTGGCCGAGTTTATACCACGCTCTCGGCGTGACCAACCAAATAGAATACGTCCCGCCGCCTTCCACTTCGTCGTACGATACGCACCAATCGAGAACGTCCACCAATTTCAACGGGTGCGGTGGCCTCAGCTGCGGTTGTAGCTTTTTCATCAAAAGCGTCGACGGTAACTCGTTTTCGCCGCCTTCCACTTTTCGCGCTTTCCCGAATACCACCAAATCCGACGGTTTCATCGCCGAAGTCAAGGCGACTAAATTCTTCTCGTCTGCTTTTTCTCTCACGTCGAAATCTTCCAGAATTCGAATGGGAAGGCATTGCGATTGCGATTGCGATTGTTGTTGTTCGCGCGCTGTCGTCGTCGTCGTCGTCGTAACCGGTGCCATTGCTGCCGCAACTCGTGCCGCTGCTGCCGCCGCGTCTCCTCCTCCACCCGCAAATGGCGCTTCTTCCGGCGCGATTTGATGGATGGAATTCTTCTTCTCCTCGACTTTACCATTTGTCTTCGTTGTTGCGGAAGGAACACCACCGTTACCACCACCAAAACCATCATCATCTTTTGTCACCGGCGCCTCTCCTCCCACCACCATCTCAGTCTCCCCGTCGTCCGTCCGCGTCGCCTTCTCCGCCTCCATCACGTGTTTCTCTTTCGACAGAGAGAGTACACGTAAATTTTTATTCAAATTTCCTCCGATGCGCTCTCTCGCTCTCCAAAATCTCTCCTTTCCTTCCGTTCAACTCGACGCACCTCCTCGCCGCTCGGGAGAGTCCAAAACAGTCTCGCTCGCGATTTCAGACCCGAGCGCCTCTTCCTGTGCGTTTTTAGGAACAGCAAGAAGGGAGATGATAGTTTTTTTCTGTGACACGTTGGTGTTTGAACGATCTTCAAAAGCTTTTTTCTCGTTTGCTTTTTCTGTTCGCTCGTTTTTCATCAGAGACGAAAAAAAGTTTGCGCGAAGAGAGAAAACACACACAAGACAAACTTTTTTTCACTTTTTTCGTCTCTCTCTTCTTTCTTGCGAGAAAGCCAAAAAAACTTTTATTTTCCTCCGCAGACAGGCAGAGAGAAAAGAGATATAAAAACAGAGAACACAAAAGCGCAGGAAAAGAGATGCCCTTTTCCTCCTCCTCCTCTTCCTCCTCCTCGCGAAAAGCGGTGTTCCGATTCTTCGCGCGGTCGTCCGTCGTTCTTTCTCACTCTTCTTCTCGCGGGAGAGCAGCGGGAGCAGATGGGGTGTTTTTTAAGAACAACAACGCGAAGAGATTTTTAGCATTCTTCTCGACGTCGAGTTCGTTAAAAGATGATGATGATTCCTTCGACGATGATTTGAAGACGACGAAGACGAGAAAGAAGAAGGAACGTTTTCAAGGTCTCGAGAACAACAACAACGACAAAAACGAAGGTGGGATTCAATTCGCGACGGCGATGACGACGACGTTTTTGAACAGCGGTGAGAATGGTGGTGGTGAGAAGGAGGACGCGAAGATGGTGCGAGAGGCGATGGAGGAAGTGGTCGAAAGAGCGACGAAGAAGTTGAACGGCAAAGTGCCGACGTTTGCGATGTTGTTCGCGACGCCGGAAGCGATGCGAAATTTGACGACGACGACGGGAAAAGAGGAGGACGAGGACGAGAAGAAGAAGAAGAAGAAGAAGAAGATGGCGAAATCCGGCGGCGTTTCCTCGTCGTCGTCGTCGTCGCTGCCAAAGCTGTGCAGAGAGTTGTTGAGAAAGAAGATAAAAGGGAGCGAGGACGTGAAATTAATCGGAGGCGTTGTAGAATCTATCATATCCGGTCACGCGCAAACGCAGAACGGCGTGTCGCTGACGCTGGCGAGCTTTCCGTCCGCGGGCGCGTCGTGCGAAACGTTTCGCTCGAGCGGGGACGATTTGCCCAGCGTGCGTTGGAAGGAGGTCATAGAAGGCGACGCGAGAGGTGATTCGACGGTGTGCTTGACGTTTTGTGCGCCGTCGTTTTCATATGCTGGGGTCGTCGCGGAACCCGATGTTTTTGATGATGATACCGAGGAAGAGGAAGATGAAGACGAGAGTGATGATGTTGAGGACGACGATGGTGATGAAGACGATGACGACAGAAAGAAATCGAAAAGAAACGTTGCTGCGCTGCGCCCGACGTTCCGACCAACTTTGGATTCTTTCTTGACTCGATTACAACACGCCGTGCCGAATAATCTGGTCTGTTTTGGTGGCGCGTTAGAAAACGAGAGTGAAAAGCATTCCGCGCTGTTTTGCGACGACGACGTGTACTCATCGTCTTCTTACTCTGGATGCGTCGGAGTGCTGCTCTACGGCGATGGAGGCTTTGAAGTCAAATCTTCCTCATTTAGCGAAGGCAAACCTATCGGAAAAGCGATGAAAGTTACAAAAGCTAGTCGTGATGGCACTGAAATCATAGAATTAGATAATGAACCGGCGAGAATGAGGATCTTATCTGTCCTCGCTAAGTCCGGCGCGACGCCGGACGATGAGGATAAAAAAGTCTCCGTCGGGATTGGAGGCTTTCCCGAGAATAGAGTTGGCGAAGATTCGTACGCGTTCGCAAGAGGTGAAGTGGTTTCCTTAGGCGGGCGGGCCTATGTACTGCCGGGGGGGGTCACCCGATTCTCACCCGGTTCGCTTGGAATAAACGGTGCAACGGTGCAAGAAGGTGCCATCGCGCAAATACACATCGACGAAAACGATTCGTCCTCGAGAGAGCGAATGCAGAAAAAGTTTGGGAAGATTGCTGCCTCAAAACCGGCGGGAACGTTATTCTTTTCGGACGTGCGTTCAAACAGAATGTTGGCGGCGGATTTCGCGGAGATGATTGGAAGCAAAGCGGCCGTCGCCGGAGCGTATTTGAGGAAAGAGATCTGCGGCGTCGGTTTCAAGGAAAAGGAAAGATTCGCGGTCACGAAATCCTCGTCCACCGTGCTCGCATTCTATAACAAAGGAACGAAGAATAGCAGTGAGTGACGAAGAAAGTAATACTAGTCATTTTAGTTTTTTAGCGCAGCGCGTTGCAAAGTAGCATTATATGTTTCAATCAATATCTACGTCTATTGTTTGGTTAGAGGCGTCGCCGTACGTTTTCCTCCCCCCGCTCGAGTTGCTTCTCGGTGGCTGCTGCCCGCCCATACCTCCCATGCCTCCCATGCCGCCTGGACCGCCCATACCACCGTACTGGTTTCGTTGCATTTCCTCCATCCTCTGCCTCGCCTGCGCTTGCATCTTTTCCACTCGTTCCGAAATGAACTGCGGAAACAACAAATTCGTCACGAACGCTAACAACGCCACGGAATATAACAACGTCCAAAATATCCCGCTCGAAAACAACCAAATCCAAAACACAAAGTTCGCCACCTTCCCGGCCGGCGTGTTCCTTCCTTTCTGATACGCGTCTCGTATTGGCGGCCACGAATTTTTCACGAACTTGGTCGCGCCTACATTTTTATCGAAATCAACCACGGATTTGCGCACGCCGGCGACGACTTCGTTCGTTTTCGCCCCGACGCCGTACCGAACTTCCAATCGATTCGCAGTTTCTCGAAACGATGACACGAGGGCGTCCACGGATACTTTCTCTTTAACGCCTTTCACGAAATTTTCAAAGAAGTCGTTTTTCGGTTGTTCTTTTCCTTGTTTCTGCTTTGTCGACGAAGAAGACGAAGAGCTCGACTCTGCTCGCGCCGAATCGCTCCTCCCCGACGACGCCGCTTTCTTCTCCCGCGCTCCACCTCCGTTCGCTTTCGCGTCTTCAAACTTCCGCAACAAGTCGCCCTTCTCGAAGCAATCGCTCGTATCGACGCCCTATTTCATTACAACGCGCAGAAAAAAGAAGACAAAGAAGAAGACAAAGAAGAGAGAAATCATCCAAGGCGTCAGCGTTTTGCGCGAGCGGCAACAGCGAACCCATCGACGCAAAGAGGAGAGAAAACCAAACGCGCTTACGAAAGAAATCGAGCTTTATCCGCACGCGAGTAAAGAAAGAAAGAGAGAGAGAGAGAAAGAAAAGAAAAGAAAAGAAAAGAAAAGAAAGAACAAACGTCTCATTCGTTGGTGTTCGTTTCGCATCAACGCAAATTCAGATCCGAAAGATGGTGTTTTTGAATGCATCGTTTAATCATCGACGTTCGTTCGTTCTCGATTTTCCTCTCTTTCTTTCTTTCTCTTTCAGACTCTTTCAGAGAGAAACAGACCCCCGAGAGAATACGTATAACTCAGAAACAACGCACCAGCTCCTCTAACTTTCTTTTCAACTCTCGCGCGGACATATTTTCGTCGCTGTTGTTTTTTGTGTTTCCGTCATCGTTTTGACTCGTCGTCGCGTACGTTGTTGTGGTCGTCTCATTCGTCGTTCGACGGCGTCGAGGAGATCGAAAATCGAATCGAACCGATTTTGTTGTTGATGACGACGGAGAAGAAGAAGACGAAGAAGAAGAGGAGGCTTTGCAAAACGAACCCCCCGCGCGTGAAAAAGCGACTTTCGAGGAGAATAAGAGAGAAGACATGATGTTAAAAGCGCAGTTAGTTATTGTGTGTTGTTATTGCTGCGCTCTCAACAGTCGACTCTTAATGGGGAAACGAAAGCAAATCGTCCAAAACACATCTCCTCACAAAACTACTTCCTCTTTCTTGCGCAAGGAATACACAGAGCGCGGAAAGCATCAGAAACCATCAGAAAAGTGTAAAAGAGTGCAGAAGAAAATGACTTCAGGCGAAAAGGAGGAAGAAAACGACGACGACGGAGAAGAACAAACAATGGCGGAACGCGAGGCGTGGTTACGAAGCCACGGGGTGGAAATCGAAACGGCCGAAGACCGACGGCGGATGAACGTCGAGACGACGACGACGAATAAAGAAGAAGACAAAGAAGAAGACTTAAAAGAAGAAAAGACGACGAAGAAACTCGTGTGCGTGAAAATCCCAAGCGAGGACTTGAATCCGTTCGAGGAGGTGGTTTTAGAGGTCGCGACGCAAAAACTTGGAGACGTCCTTCCGGAGCTTCTGAAACCACACTTTATGGGCGGAGGCGATATCGACGTGAACTTAGCGCGCCAAGCCGCGACGAAGCAACTCGGGGAGGAATTCGCGTCAAAATCACAAAATTTAGGCGTAAGTTTAGCGAAAGAGTGCGCGATGGGAAGCACGGAGACGTTCGCGTTGGTCAGGCCGTCGGAAAAGAACGGCAGGAAAGGCGTGTACATATATTTAGACGAGGTTGGTCTGTTGAAAGGGAAGGCGAAGAACGCGCGAGCGTCTTCACTGGCGGCGTCGTGCGGATTTCCCGGGACGACGTTTCACGGAGACGTTTTTGTTGGGGCGGTGCAAACGGAGCCACAACCGATGCGGTCGGTGGATTTTACTTTGAAAGAGATGGATAGTAGCGCTTCGTGGTTGAAGTTAGCGCCGATGGAGAACGCGGAGTACGCGATATCGATGAAAGAGTTGGAGAAGGCGATGGCGGAGAAAGGCGCCGGGGGTGGACCTGGTTTACAAAGGATAAACATGGGTGGTGGTGGTGGAAACGACGACGGTTCGTTACCTTCCGGCGACGGCGACGGCTACCGATGGGAACAAACCGAAGACGGAGAGGTTGAAATTTCCGTCTACGTCCCGGAAAACACGAGCGCGAAGACCGTCTCGGTCGGCTTCCGAGCCAATTCCTGCGTCGTCATAGATAAGAGCGAAGGTAGTAATAGCGGTAAAACTATCCTCCAAATCGACAACTTATACAACAAAATCCGTCCAGACGAGTGCACGTGGACTATCGCCGGCGGGAGTAAGAAGAACGAAGTGTGCGTCTCGTTGGCCAAAGTCGACGCCGGCGAAACTTGGCCGCAGTTGACAACGACGACTTCTTCCAAATGATATAATACTCTTTATTATTATTATAAAAAGAGTATCATCGCGACAAAGAACGCGTGCCTCTTCTTCTTCTTCTTCTTCTTCTTCTTCTTCTGATGATGATGAGGGGGCATTGGAATTCTCGTCGACAAAGAGAGCGATTGAACTACCACAGTCTTTTAAACTTCTGCAGAAAGAAGAGAACAAAAAAATTGCAAAACCCTAAAACAAACCCTAAACCTAATTTTTTCTCGCCGCTTCCTTCTTGGGAGCCGCGGCCGCTCTTCGCACATCATCTTCAAACTTATTCTTTCGCTCTCGCGCGCTTACTTACGTATTCTCAGACGAGACTTTCGACGAAAAGAAGAATGAGGGCCAAACCGCGACGAAGTGGTCACGCTGGAGGACGAGCTTCTTCGTCTTTTACCACCTCTTTGTGCGCGCGACGCGCCCTTTTATTCACCGCTGCTCTGACTTCGGTCGCGAATGCGTCCCAAAACCACCAACACCCTCGTCCTTTCCACGAGGCGGCATCGTCGTCGATCTCGTCTTCTAAACGAAAAGTTCTTCTTCCGATAACTCCGGACAACTTCCTCGGCGCGATCGCGGAGTGCCTCGAGGAAGATTCAAACGGCTCGTGCCCGAAATACGGAGAAGAGAGCAAATACGGGGAGATGAAAGATTGGAACGTGAGCGAAGTCACGGACATGGACTACGGGTTCCACAAGCAAGAATCGTTCAACGGGGACGTGTCGAGATGGGACACGTCGTCGGTGACGAGCATGAGAGAGATGTTTAGCGGGGCGAGAGATTTTAGTCCCGATACGAAGAAAGGCTTGGGGAGTTGGGACACGTCGAGCGTGGAAGATATGGGATCGATGTTTAGCGAAGCGTCGAACTTTAACGGGAAAGGATTGGCGAAGTGGAACGTCGGGAAGGTGAAAGATATGAGTTTTATGTTGAAAGACGCGGTGTCGTTCGCGGAAGATTTGAGCGCGTGGAGGCCATTTAAGTGTAAGACGACGTACGGGATGTTTCAAAACGCGGTGGAGTTTGAATCGGACGTGAAAGATTGGGGCTTGTCCGTGACCGCGGATACGAAGGATATGTTTTTAGGCGCGGCGAACTTCTTGGGACGGTTCACGTGCGAGCATCCGTTGAACGGACCGCCGAGCACGTGCGAGGACGAGAAGAAGAAGACTGCGTTGGGCGAAAAGACGACGGTAACGAAGATGACGACTTTGCGTGGCAGCGGCGGCAAATCCAAGAAGAAATCTTTCAAGCGCATGGCGGCGATGGGGTCGGACGAAGACGACGAAGACGCGGACAAAATTGAGGAAGAAGTGACCACGGTAGCGTCCGAGGATACGACGCACACTTCATCGTCTTCCATTCTTAACACCAACGAAGTCGACACCGATGCAATCGCCGACTCTGTCGACGGCGAAGATGAGGATGACGAGACTTCGGTGCCTTCGGACGTATCCTACCCGCACAGTGAAGCGGATGAACTCACTCCTTCCTCTTCTTCTTGGACGACAACATCGTCAACTTCGTACGTTTCCTCTTCTTCCACGGATCCGAACATCATAGATTGCAGCGATGGCGATTGTCCACAAGGAACGGCGGATAGCATGAGCGAGTTGGGTCCAGAAGATCGAGACGCGGTGAAGGATGCTCTCGCGATTGATACGGAGTCTGTATCATTGAACAAAGAGTCCCCGTTCGTTACGTCCGAGAAGACTTTAGACGAATTTACGGGTAAAACGGTCAAAGAAGAAGAAGAAGAAGACGAAGACGACGAAGAAGATGATGATGATGATTCTGATTCAGAGGTGAACGATGATAGCGATGACGACGACGGCGGCGACGACGATGAAACCGTCGAAGTTAGTAAAGATCAAATCGAAGATCTCGTCGAAGATAAAGAAGCCTTCGATCAAGAGTTTGAGAGATTCATGAGTTCTTCGAAAGAGGAAGATGCAGCATCCGAAGCCACTGCGGCCACGGGTGATGACGAAGAAGTAGAAGAGACGACGACGTCGTCTTCGAAGAAATACTCGTCGCATCACAAGAAAGAACAAGAAGAAGAAAACGAAGAATCAGAACAAGTCGTCTCCGCCTCCATGACCAACCCTTTTAAACTCAAAGCGGATGGTACCGTTTCGAAAAAACATGGCAAAATTTCGGGAAGTCCCTCCTCCTCTTCCTCCTCGAGCAGATCTTCGTTATCGCGAAGTGATTCGTTGACGGCGAAAAGACACCATCTTCACGTGATGGATCAAATCGGCGACGAAGATGTGGACGAAGAGCTCGAGAGATTAAAGAAGAAGTTAGACAGATTACAATCGGAAACGCCAGAAGAAATGCAGGCCGAGCATAATTCGCACGGACACAAGCAGCTCGACGACAATTCCTTTTATCGGGCCGTATCCAAGTGCATCATCGAGTCCGCCGCCGGTTTATGCGTCGAATACGGCGCGGTCACGCGATTTGGTATGATGCCAGATTGGGACGTTTCGAAAGTTTCAACCATGACGCACGCGTTCCAGCACTATGAAGAGTTCAACGCCGATTTATCGAGTTGGAACACGAAATCTGTCACTGACATGTCGTTTATGTTTTACGATGCCAAGAGTTTCAACTCGGATATTTCGGGTTGGAACGTCGCTGGCGTGACGAACATGAAACAAATGTTCCGAGGTGCGAAATCGTTGAACCAAGACGTCGTCTCTTGGTTTGCCAATCGCCCATCGTCTCAGATGAAAGTCTTAAACATCGACGGTATCTTTGACGGCGCGGAAAAGATTGAAGCGGCGTACGAGTGCGGTTTGAGTAAATTTTTAGACAACGCGATGGACATGTGCAGATTTTCGAACGCCGCCAGAGGCGCGAAAGCGAGCGCGAAGGCGGCGGCAAAGGCGAGGGCCAAGGCGGGCGCCAAATCGAGTGCCAAAACTGCGGCCAAGTCCGGCGCCAAAGCCACCGCGCGTGCCAGCGAAACCGCCAGAGACGCCTCGGAAGCTGAACTCGGTTCGTCTCAAAGCTTCCCTCGTTTGGGATGGAACCTTCCGAGAGAGGAAGCGTCTTCGTCTACCGACGGCGCCGGTTTCGCCACGCTCTACGTGTGCGTCGGCATGGCCATGGTCGCCGTAGCTATTCGCGCGAAGCGTGATTCTATCGTACGCACGATGGAGTCGCACTTCTATTCTTCTCCTTTGGAGAAACACGTGGAAGAAAAAGAAGAAGAAGAGGAAGAGAACCAAAACATCATCATTAGCAACAACACGAACACATACGGAACAACGCTTAGCGAGGAGGAGGAGGAAACTCTCTTGTAATACTGAACACATACAACCGAAAAAATACAACCGAAAAAAAAATTAATGCGCGCGTAAATAAAACCGTGCCGAAACGTCGCCCTTGCTTTCACGTGGAAGGACAAGACTCTCGCGTACTACGTTTTTAGCACGTTCGTCGCCACAAAAATTCACACCAACCAACGAGAGAGAGAGACACACAGAAGAGAGATAAAATGGCAACGGACGAGGAGCTCGAGGCGAAGAAAGTCAACGAGAACGACAAAGCGCCCGAGGGACAAACGCAAGTACCCTCAGAAAAGAAAAAAGTGAAAGACGTGACGGCGATTTTGGAGAGGAAGAAAGCGCCGAACAGACTCGTCGTCGGTGCGTGTTCGTAGAATTGGTTTCATCAGATCTCTCTCGTTAAGTCGATCGGGATTTTCTTTCTTTCTTTCTCTCTCTCTCTCTCTCGGAGTATTCGCGCGCTCTTTCTCTCTCTTTATCGATCATCTTTTGCGCGCGCGGTATTCTTTACGTTGATTCGATTTAGATGGTTTTTAGTACGCGTTCTTCCTTCGTTTACGAAGAAACTTTCGTCGTCATCGTCTGATTGTTGACGTAAGTAGTAAGCGGCACCCCCAAGAGACGGACGTTTTTGACCTTCTTTTTCCTTCTCTTAAATTTTCTGTTTTGCGTATAAAAATTGTACTACACAGATGAAGCGGTGAACGACGATAACTCAGTCGTCGCGTTATCCCCGGCGAAAATGGAAGAGCTGCAGCTCTTCCGCGGGGACACGGTTCTCGTGAAAGGAAAAAAGCGCAAAGACACCGTGTGCATCGTCCTAGCGGACGACCAGTGCGACGACGGGAAAGTTCGGATGAACAAAGTGGTGAGGAAAAATTTACGGGTGAGGTTAGGGGACGTGATTTCGATTCATCAGTGCACGGACGTGAAATACGGGGCGAGGATTCACGTGTTGCCGTTTGGGGATACCATCGAAGGCGTTTCCGGGAACTTGTTCGACGTGTATTTGAAGCCGTACTTTTTGGAGGCGTACAGACCGGTGAGGAAAGGGGATACGTTTTTGGCGAGAGGCGGGATGAGAGCGGTGGAATTCAAGGTTGTAGAAACGGATCCGGCGGAGTATTGCATCGTCGCGCCAGACACGGAGATCTTTTGTGAAGGCGAACCGATTAACCGCGAAGACGAGGAACGTTTGGATGAGGTTGGCTACGACGACGTCGGAGGGGTCAGGAAGCAAATGGCGCAAATTCGAGAGTTGGTCGAGTTGCCGTTGCGACATCCGCAGTTGTTCAAAACCATCGGGGTGAAACCGCCGAAAGGTATTTTGTTGTACGGCCCTCCGGGTTCTGGAAAAACCTTGATCGCCAGAGCGGTGGCGAACGAAACCGGCGCGTTTTTCTTTTTAATCAACGGTCCGGAAATCATGTCCAAGTTGGCCGGCGAATCCGAATCCAACTTGAGAAAGGCTTTCGAGGAAGCCGAGAAGAACTCGCCGGCAATTATTTTCATCGACGAAGTCGATTCGATCGCGCCGAAGAGAGACAAGACGAATGGGGAGGTGGAGAGAAGAATCGTATCGCAATTGTTGACGCTGATGGATGGGTTGAAGGCTCGATCGCACATCATCGTCATGGCGGCGACGAATAGACCGAACAGCATCGACCCGGCGTTGAGACGATTTGGTAGATTTGATCGCGAGATTGATATCGGCGTCCCAGACGAAGTTGGACGCTTGGAAGTGATGAGAATACACACGAAGAACATGAAGTTGGACGAGGAGGTTGATTTGGAGGTGGTGGCGAAGGACACGCACGGTTTTGTCGGCGCGGATTTGGCGGCGTTGTGTACCGAAGCCGCGTTGCAATGCATTCGCGAAAAGATGGACGTCATCGATTTGGAAGACGATGAAATCGACGCGGAGATTTTGGATTCGATGGCCATCAGCAACGACCACTTCAAAACCGCTTTGGCGCAAACCAACCCGTCCGCGTTGAGAGAAACTGTGGTGGAAGTACCAAACGTCTCCTGGGACGACGTCGGCGGCTTAGAAACGGTCAAGCAAGAGTTGCAAGAAACCGTGCAATATCCGGTCGAACACCCGGAAAAATTTGAGAAGTTCGGCATGGCACCGAGTAAAGGGGTGTTGTTTTACGGTCCACCGGGTTGCGGTAAGACGTTGTTGGCGAAAGCGATCGCGAACGAGTGCCAAGCGAATTTCATTTCCATTAAAGGCCCGGAGTTGTTAACGATGTGGTTCGGCGAATCGGAATCCAACGTCAGAGAGGTTTTCGATAAAGCCAGGCAAAGCGCCCCGTGCGTGCTGTTCTTCGACGAGTTGGATTCGATCGCGAACCAACGCGGCTCTTCCGCCGGCGACGCCGGCGGTGCCGCCGATCGCGTCTTGAACCAGTTGCTTACGGAAATGGATGGCATGAACTCGAAGAAGACGGTATTTATCATCGGCGCGACGAACCGACCGGATATCATCGATACCGCGTTGATGCGCCCGGGTCGTTTAGATCAGTTGATTTACATCCCGTTACCGGATGACAAATCGAGAATTTCTATCTTTAAAGCGAACTTGAGAAAGTCCCCGATTGCCAACGACGTCGACGTGGAAACTTTGGCCAAGTTTACGCACGGGTACTCTGGTGCCGATATCACGGAAATCTGCCAACGCGCGTGCAAATACGCCATCCGCGAAAGCATCGAGAAAGATATCGAACGCGAACGCGCCATGGCGCAAAAACCAGAAGGTGCCATGGAAGAAGACGAAGAAAACTACGTCGATCCGGTGCCAGAAATCACCAAGGCGCACTTTGAAGAGGCGATGAAGTACGCTCGCCGCTCGGTTTCAGACGCGGACATCCGCAAGTACCAAGCGTTCTCGCAAACTTTACAACAAAGCCGAGGCCACGTGGGCGATTTTAGATTCCCGAACGAAGGCGGAGCTGCTGCTGGCGGTGGTTCCGGCGCGGCTCCGGCGGCTGGCGGCGCCCAAACGGTTGGCGACGCCTTTGCCGCCGCCGCCGCGCAAGACGACGACGACGATTTGTACGATTAAAGTTTTAAGAGAGAGAGAGAGAGTTAGTAGAGAGAAAGAGGAGTCGTAGCAGAAGAACGGAAGAGAACGAGAGACAAAAACACACACAAGAGAAGAAAGAGAGAGAGAGAGAGAAAGAGAAGAAGAACAAATAGATTTTAACTTTTTTTAATACTGAAAATAAAACAGAGAGAGAGAGAGACACAAAACATCAAACCGTTACGTAAAAAAAAGCAG
>Ga0181598_1001567_pt1 | contig 22196 bp, 20 predicted proteins | sample 041ome_4_FD_153295 | JGI IMG/M metagenome (GOLD analysis project Ga0181598, IMG submission 153295) | Coastal salt marsh microbial communities from the Groves Creek Marsh, Skidaway Island, Georgia - 041404US metaG (spades assembly) | ecosystem: Environmental > Aquatic > Marine > Intertidal zone >... | reverse complement strand
TCTTTGCGTAAATATATCCATCGACGTGTTGTGAAGTGCATTCGCAGCCAACAAAGCGCGAATCGATGCCCACGACTTTCGGCTTCGTCGCGCGTCGATCGCGATCGACGCGCGATTGCGTGTCCTTTGTCGCGCGTCGATCGCGATGCGCACGATGTCGTCCCACGCGAGCGCGTGGATCGAGAAACGACGTATCGAGACCTATTTCAGCGACATCGCGCGATGGCGCGAGACACCGCGTCGTGTATTCGAGGCCTCACGAGTGACGCGCGTCACTTTCAAACCACGCACCTCGGAATAGGAGAGGGGAACAACGCCCCGACTTTGCGCGCGCCACACCGCGACGCGTGCGCGCGGTTGAAGACTGAACGACAAACGTGTGATATGTTTGGTGCTATGCGACGGCTCTTCGCGCGCAAGCGCCCGCGCGACGACGAGGAGGGTGAGGGAGAAGAAGGTGCCAAACGCCGACACGCGCCGCGGAAGGCGGCCGCGGCGGACGGGCGCGCGGAAAGCGGTGCGGTCGACGGCTCGGCCGCGGAAAGCGGCGTGACCACGACGCACGTCGCGCGGGGGGACGAGGACGCGAGCGGCGTCGCGCGCGCGGTTGGGGAGTCGACGAAGAAGAAGAAAAAGTGCGTCCTCTGCAAAACAGCACAAGCCCAGCGCGGCATCGACGTCTGGCATCTCGGCTCTAAGATCAGTGACATTTTTGGCCCGATTTTGTATCGATTTTCTCGAAGAAAGCGGGAACAAATCAAGATAAACAAATCGGAAGTTATCTGCAAAGGCGACGGTTTGTGCAGCACATGTGCCTCGCGTTCTGGACACGATGGCCGCGATCTTATCGATCTCGCATTCGAGCAGCGTATGGAGGATACTCGAAAAGTCGTCATCTTTGCGAAGCACGTTCAGGGGAATTGCGATGGTAAGCTGCCGCGGGCACCAGATTGCGCCGAGCTCGAGGGATGGGACCATGAGAGCGCCGGGGCAGCACGTGTTCAAGTCGGCCGATGGTGGTACAGTTTCACCACCAGAAACGACGGCGCTCGGAAGAAGCGCGTCGTCGAGGCCGCGGCACACGACGACGACACGAAGACCCAAGAGGCGTTGCAGTACTTGGCGACGTGCGAGAGGCGAAACGACAGTAAATGTGACGTGGAGGGTGACTCGCGGAGAGTACGCATTCTTGCGATGTACGTTGAGGAGAAATGCCATGGTAAGCTGCCGCGGAAAAGAGATTGCGCCGAGCTCGAGGGATGGGACCATGAGAGCGCCGGGGCAGCACGTGTTCAAGTCGGCCGATGGTGGTACAGTTTCACCACCAAAAACGACGGCGCTCGGAAGAAGCGCGTCGTCGAGGCCGCGGCACGCGACGACGACGAGGCGAAGACCCAAGAGGCGTTGCAGTACTTGGCGAAGTGCGAGAAGCGAAACCACAGTCAAATTGACGTGGAGGGTGACTCGCGGAGAGTACGCATTCTCGCGAAGCACGTTGCGGAGAAATGCCATGGTAAGCTGCCGCGGGCACCAGATTGCGCCGAGCTCGAGGGATGGGACCATGAGAGCGCCGGGGCAGCACGTGTTCAAGTCGGCCGATGGTGGTACAGTTTCACCACCAAAAACGACGGCGCTCGGAAGAAGCGCGTCGTCGAGGCCGCGGCACGCGACGACGACGAGGCGAAGACCCAAGAGGCGTTGCAGTACTTGGCGAAGTGCGAGAAGCGAGACGAAAAGAAACGATCCCGGTGAACGACGAACACGTACGATGAATTATAAATGAAAAGCCTTGTAATGATACGTGATGCAATTCATGACGCGCAAAGATCGTTTCCATCACATATCGGTGACGCGGCGCGGTGGCACTTGGCTCCGATACAGTTCGTAGATACAGTTCGTCCCCGACGCGCGTCACACCGCGCCGTAGACGCGCCGCTCGTCGAGGAGGAAACGCCGGGTCTCGTCGTCCGCGCGCTTCGTCGCGCGCTTCGTCGCGTGCGCGACAGCGGCGATCGCCAACGCGACGCCAAACGCGGTGACGGCGTACGACGCAGCAATGGAAAGACTGCGGAGGATCCTTTATTCCGCAAGCTTTCTCACACAAATGTATTCTTTGCCATTTCGAGCCATGAGATCTATCCAGTATGGGCCCTTTGCTTTCCATGTCGAAACGACAGTTCTGCAGGTAGACCCCCAAGATGTTCAAATGTCTTGTCTGAATCGCCGCCAAAATTTTCCTCATTCTCCAAGCCGCTGTGTATTCATCTCTCACGTGGTGGTCCACAACTCTTCGAATGAAGCTCGTCGCCGCTTCGCCCATGTCACCATACCAGCCAAGTGCAAACGGCACGAACCTAAACCCAAAACTCCGAGGCGCGTACGGCCGAGGACGTACGGCCGAGGGCTTGTATGAACGATTTCTGCATCATGTTCACCTCGGTGATATAAATGAAACCAGCAACGTTCGAAGTGAGCAAGTCCCCCTGTGTTTTCCCGTGACTAACCGCTAAGACGGAGTGCACAAGCGACGTGGAAGGCACCGGGAGACGACGACGGCAGTCGCGTGGGTTTCGCTTTGCATTCCTATTTCTTCTATTTCTAGAGCTCGATCGTTCATTTTCGATCCCCGTGTGGTTCGCGCATGTGTATCTTCACGCGCGCTCGCTCGCGAATGTCAGACGGCTACCTCACAATGCTGTTCGAACGCTTCAGCAAAATCACTTCCAAGCACTGAAAGAAAATCATCTCCCCCAACAAAACGCCGAGCGCCGTGACGGTGCGACTCGTACTGGCGTCGTAGCCGTAAAACGCTACCAAATCGGCGTTGAAGCCGTAAATTCCGCACACGATCTGCTCGATTGCCCATGCCATAGGGCTGATGTATATCGCCCATTTGATGAACACCGGCGCTGTCGCCTTGTTCACGAAGAAATTATTAAATAAGATGAAGAAAAGAAGTCCTGGCATCGCGGTCTGAACACTCAGCGCCGCGTTCGGTGCAATCGCCGCGATGCAGCGCAAGTAGTTTGTCACAGACAAGAAATTGAGCAAACTCCACGCGTACAACGTTCCGAACTTGGACCACGACAGCTGCGAAAATGCGAACATGAGCAGACATGTGATGAAATTTCCCGTCACAGCCAACGTGTTATTTACGCTGGACTGCACGACGATCGACGCGCCGGTCGAGTACAACGCGTCAGCTTCTTCGTTTTTCAATAGAAGGCGCGTGCCGATGAGCTCCGGCATAACGCTCATATTCGCAATCGTACCCATTTGCAACAACATGAAAAAGAAAGAAATTTGGCTCACGACAGGTTTGCTCGCAATGTCGAAAAAAGCGAGCCCGACGACGACGCCTTGCGCGATGGAAACGCCGAAGCGTAATCGTAAACCGACACGATTTCGTTTGGTGATTGTGAGTGTGCGCTCCATCAGTACTTTAAGTTGCTTTGTAAAGCTCGCCGCGATGCGCGTTGCGTGCACATCCGATGCTACTAAGCCTTGAATCACCGCCGTCTCGCGCAAAACGTCCAGCGGCGTCAACTTCGGTAAGGCCAGAGACGCTTCGACGCGTTTTTCGACCCCATCACGTTGCAATTCGACGTAACGCTGCGCAAAAAAGTTCGAACGTTCACCATGCGCGCCAGGAGTGATGACGTCGAGGAAAAAGTCAGCCGGGTTTCCGCGACTCGGCACCGGCGATCCCGCAGCCGCAAAGTAAGCGGCGGCGGCTTCATAAGCTCCGTTGTACACGACCCGTCCCGGCGACGATGTGAGCAGAATGAGCGAGTGATACAGATCCATGACTTCCGCACGTGGCTGATGAATCACGGTGACAAACGCGACGCCGGTTCTCGCCGACGCGACGGCCATCGCTCGCACGACGGTTTCGGCGTCCGTCGAGCTGAGTCCCGACGTCGGCTCATCAGCGAAAACGATCTGTGAACCACCAGCTAATCCGCGCGCTAGTGTCACACGTCGCTTTTGCCCGCCAGATATTCCTCGTACGCTCGCGTCGCCGATGAGCTCATCTCGAATAGAGTCGAGCCCGAGGAGACGCAGGACGTCCATGACGGCGGCTTCTCGTTCGTCTGGGCTCATATTCGCCTCTACTCTGAGTTCGTGCACGAACTTTACCGCTTCGTAGACCGTGATGTGTGCGGGAAGAAGATCTTGTTGCGGCACGTAGCTCGTCAGACGCGCGAACAAGTCGTCGCGGGGCAACCCGTTAAAGAACACTTCGCCGTCGTACGCCGTGGTTTTCTTCGCGGCGACCATGTCTAGTAGAGTCGTCTTACCGCATCCCGAAGGACCCATGATGGCGACCATTTCACCGCACTCGACAACTCCGGATGTCGGTGTCAAGATGACACGAGCCGGCGCCGCCGCCGTTCGCCCGGGTATGCAAAACTGCAAATCCCTGAAGGCGATGCGCGACTTGCCGAACGCGCGCGCGTCGCGTTGAACATTTCGAACGTCTTCCCGAGGAAGTGGCGCAGTGTTGATCACGTGCGTCGGCCCGCCATCGCCTTTCGTCATCCCGCGCGCGCGCGATGGAGTTGCGGCGCGTCGACGTTTGGCGTCAGGTCGTTGGCCGAGGCCGTTATAGCGCAGCGCGCTAGACGCGTGGACGCGGCGTCCATGCGGTCGACGGCGAGGCGCGAGTGTCGTGGTGAGGACAGCGCGACGACGCGCGACGACGATGCACAAGCGCGCGGACTGGCGATGCTTGCAGACACGCGAAAGACGGCCGGCAGTAGTCGCGAAGCGCTACGTTCGAGCATCGTCGCGCGCTTCAGCGAGGATGAGAGCCTCATGGAAACTTTCGGGCCCGTGCTCTCGATTGTCGACGCGCTCGAACGGATGTACGAGGAATATTCCGTCACGTCAACGAGTGGGACGCTTAGGATCAGAGCGCTCGGCGCCTCGGACGCGTTCGAGCTCGCCCGCTGGCGCACGTTCGCCGCGCTCGCTGTGCTGTTCGAGAACTGCGAACGCGTCGAAGTCGAGTTCATCGGTCCGACTTTGCGACGCCTTGATCCAGGTGTGGTGTGTGAAGCGACGTCGACTGATGGTTCGGGGCGGCTGCGCATTCAGGCAATTCGTGGCTTGTATCCCGAAGTCAGCGATATCGCGTCAGCGTCGGCATCTGAAGCAGCAGCTTACGACGTCGTCGTCGCGTTTAACGCGGGATTGCCAGTGGGCGGCGACTGGGCGCGCGCTATTGAGCGAATCGTCAGTGAGCACGTCGATGCGTTTGCAGCTAACGCACCATCGTTAGGAAACGTCGCGCCTCCTTTTTGGGTGAGCGATTACAACGAAGAAGCGATAGACATAGCCTTTGCGTTTCTTCGGCACGTCGTCCAACGTGTTCTCGAATCTCGAAACGTTGACTCGCGCGCCGAAGCTATTTATTTGGAGCCGTACTCGAACGCTGCATACCAGTCGCGTAAACGTATAAGTTCTTGTACGGTACCGGCGCACGCGAATGCTTACGCGTGCGCGTTCGTCGGCTTGTCGCGATTAGAAGAATAGAACGTAGCAAACCATGTAGCTGACGCGACTTGAGTGGAGAAATTTGACTAAACGCTAGAGCTAAGGTTTATGGTTTGCGAACTCGAGCTCGAGCTGGCGCGCCTTGAGCCAGTCGGCGACGTCGTTGAAGCCTTCCACGAGAGCTAAACCCGCCGGATCGTATCCCTCCGCGTCGGGTTGGGCGTGGTCTCGCGTTAGACCCAGACTCGGCGTATCTAAGAGCCACTCGCACACGTCTCGATTTCCACGCTGTGCGGCTTTGTGTAAACAGCTATGACCGTTGGCGTTGATCAAATTGAAAGGCACGCCGAGTGAGGCGAGATATTCGCAACACTCGACGCCACCGGCGCCCATGGCGGTCCAGCACGCGACGTTACAACCGTAATCGTTGCACGACTTGTAATCGCACTCGGCGCGTTCAACGAGCTGGCGCATGACGGCGAGATGACCTTGCCAACAAGCCCACGCGAAAGCGGTGGATCCGTCTTCAGTGGTGCTGTTCGGATCGACGCCGCGCGAAAGCAGATATTCCACCACCTCGACGTGGCCGTTTCGCGCCGCCCAGTGCAAGGCGCTTCGACCGGCGTACGAGCGCCGTCCGCTCTGGACGGAGGTTTGAGGATTCATACAGCATTTTTCGACGAGAAACTCGACGCACTCGACGTGCCCGGCGCCCGCGGCCCAAAGCAACGCGTTGGAACCGTGCTTATCGACGGCGTCCTTCGAGCGTGGATCCCATCCATCGCGCGAAACGAGCGAGCGTAAGAGATTCAAATCGCCTCGCCGCGCGGCTTCAAGTCCGGGCAAAGGCAGTGCTTTGACGCGCTTCGCCGCGATCAGGGCATCCATGACAGTGGCGTCGCCGCGGCGGGCCGCCGCCATCGCCTCGCGCAAATCGTCCTCCCGCGACGCTTTTTTCGTCTTATTATCCAAATACGCCGCGTCTCCGTTCGTGAGGTCCGACCTCGATCCCGAGGTCGACATCGCCACGAGCGCGTTTCGCTCTCTCTCCACCGCGTCCATGGCTTCCTGGTGTAAATCGTTATGCCTCGTCTTTCGATGCCACCACAAACCGCGTTCGCCGCCGGAGATAAATTTTCCGCATTTATCGCACATCGCCGATCCCGCGTCACGCAGCTCGGCATATCGCTCTAACGTGCATATGGTGATCATCCCGCTGTCACCGCCGTCGTGCACGCGCACGGCGGCGAAATGCTTTGACGCGAACGCGTTTGGTATGAGCTCCGTCGCCGCCGTGGCGAGCGATTTGGCCGTGTGTTCACGTTCGACGCCCATGGGCGAGACGCACGTCACCGTGGTGGACGCATAACGACCGCTCTGCGCGCGTAGGGCGTGAAACAGCGCGTTCGCGGCTCCGCATTCGACGTCGCCGCCGGGGAGCTTCTTCGACACCCGAACGAGACGACGTTCGTCGAGACTCGCGAGAACGTCGCGCGCCGTGCTCTCGATCTCCGTGAGCGCGTCGAGTAACACATTTTTGATATCCTCAAGCGGTGGCATCGCCGCACACACACGGTGTGCGCGACGATGTGACGATGTTGTCGCGCTTGGCGCGGGGACGACGAGAAGCGCGACTCGCGATGGCTTCACACTCGGTTTTGTCGACAATCTATCTCATCTATCGCACGTCACGTCTCGACTTTAACTTTCCCGTTCCCGTGACGGCGCTGCCATGCGCAAAATGATTGTAGGTTGCAATCTTTTGGTTTACGTCCGACGTCGCCACGGGCAAAAATCTCAAACGAATCCACTCCAAACTCGCCGATACCGTAAATTTTCAACTCGGGCTCGAGTCCGACTTCAAACTCGCCAGTTTCCAATAGAAACTTCGTGGACACCTCCACGATCGTCCGCATCCTCCCGGGGAACAAGCCGAGGCGCTTGATGATTTCGAACACGTCCTGCGAATCCGCCGCGAGCGCCGCGCTCGGCGTCGGGAATTTCGCGAAAAAGTTTGATATGCATTCGTGTTTGAGAGCACCGCTCGCGACGCGCGACATCAGAGCACACGCGATCAGCAACTGCCACGCGTCATGCGCGTAATACTCTTGCAACAATTGCATGGGTGACGGCGGCGGAGGCGTTCCTAATCGAGACATCGTCCACGCCTTCCAATCGCTCACGGAACGCGCGGACGGTACGCTGTCTCCCCAACGCGCCACGGCGTCGCGGCGCCACGCCTCGTCTTTCGCTGACTTTTCGACAAAAGAATTGGCAACGTCCGCACGCGTGGCGAGTAACTTTTCTCGCGCTTCTGCGAGCCATTCTCTCGACGTCGCCACGACGTCCTTTACCAACTCGTCGTCGTCCAACTCGGCGTCGACGCTCGCGCGCTTCCTCGCCCGACCGTTTTCGTTTTCCTCGTCCTCATCGAGCAAGGCGTCGATGGTCGATCCATCGTACTCGGCCTTCACACCGACGACCCTGGACGACCGCCTCGTCGGCTCGCTCGGCTCTTCGCGCTTCACTCTTTTCCGTGACGTAGTGCTAATCTTCCGCGACGACATCTTGTTTCGAATGTCATCCGCGAGTGCGTTCACACCCAAGCGAGCCATGTACTCGCGGTTTCGCTGAACGTGCGCTAATCGCTGGCGCTCATACTCTGTGAGGTTCTCGTCCGGCATGGTCGCGCGCGTCGCGAGTCGCGCACTGAAGACTGTTGTGGGACACCTTAACGCCGAGTGGGGCGTCGTAGCGCCGAGTGAGCGCCGATCGCTCGCCGTGGACGCGCGAGCGTAAAAGACTAATGTGTGATGTGTACTGACAACCGATGAACAATCTAGGCATGCTGCGCGACTACACGATGCGCTCGAGTTCCTTGGCGTAGAGCAACGTTTGATTTATCAGAGCGGCCGCCGGGATGTCCCTGGCGCTCGCTGGCGCGACTTCTTCGTTGAAAACCACGCCTCCGTTGGCGTCCATCGTCCAGTCACGCGCGTTTGCGTATTTTTCAAACTCTTGAGCGTTTGCGAATCCTAACAATTTCATCGCCTCTGCGCCCGTAAGCGAGCCGTACGCGCTCTCGGCGCAACTCGCAATTTCGTCTCGCACCGTGTTCATCAACATCGACATGAAATACTCGTAGCTCGGATCTGGTAGCGCGTTTTGTCGCTGCGCAATCTTGTTATACGCCCCCTCCATCAAAAACTGTTCGAGCTCCAACACCGCTTGCACGCGTTGATCTTTCAAGACGTCGTCGTCCGTCGTCTCAAGCTCGGCGTGAAACTCGGCGATGCGGTTCTGAACCAGCAACCGCAACAGGTTTAACCCGACGATGAGCGCCTCATTTTGCGAACGCTCGATGGGTTGCTTGCAAGGCGCGCGCTTGCAGGCGTCGTAAGCAGCTTTCGCCTGCGAGGCGTGTCGCTCAAAGCTCTCCTCGTCTCGCGTCGCCGCGCTGATCATGACCCCGTGTTCCGCCGCCTCGCGCCTCAGCCGGAGCTCGTCTTCTTCGTTTCCTACGAACGTCGTCGCCGCGTGCACTTTGAAATCGTCCAAACGTTCCAGCGCCGTGGCGTGATCGTTCGTCGCGATCGCAGCCTGGATTTGCTTGATTAAATCTTTGCCGTGCGCGACGGACGTCGACGACGACGTGGACGCTCTGCGCGTGCCCACCATGACGTGTCTGAGTATTAGTTGGTTCGTCTGCGACGACGCGTGCGCGCGCGTTGCGGTGTGACCACGCCGAGTTTGTGCGAGGAGACTGGGTTGACTTTTTTACTCTACGGCGAGCCGTCCGTCGTGAGAGAAAGCGTTTACATTAAAATAGCCATCTAATCAGCAACTACTCCGCGCTCGCGGACGGAGACTGCTCTTTCTTCAATCTCTTGATCGCTTCGGCGATGTTGATGCCACCGAGCGCGGCGGTCAGCGTCTGGGCGGCGAGCGCGGCGGCGTCGACGTCCTTCTTCGACAGGAATGGAGGCGGCTCTGTCTGCCCCGCGATCGTCACGCTGGTGAAGATCTCGCCTTCGCTCAAGCCGAGACGATCGTAAACTTCTTGAAGATCGTCCACGGTCATCGCGTCGTACATGAGGGGTAAATCGGCGACGCACTGAATCTTCTTCAGCGGCGCTAAATCTGGAGTGTTGGTGCACTGCATCAAATCGGCCCAGTAGTTGTTCGTCTTCAAATCCATCTCATGACGACTCAACAGCGTTAAACGCGCGCGATCGACCTCGCGTTGGCTCACGCGCTGCATCTGAAATCCACGCAACACGCGCACGCCGGCGTTGAGAGCTTCATCAATTTTTTCCGGCGTCGACGTCACCAACAACCTGTACGTCGTCGCGTCGTTGTTTTGTAATCCAAACGACATTGTAAAGTTGCAGTCGTACGTCAGACCCAACGCGTCGCGCACCGTTGTGAACAATCTACCACCGATAACTTCTGCGAGCATCATCCCCGCGCAATACGTCGCCAAAGAATTCGCGCGTCGCGCAGACTGCTGCGCGAATGGGTTCCCCTTCGCCGCCGCCACCTCGTTCACGGGATCGCGCAAGGCTGCAATCTGTTCCGGCGTGTACGCGTCTTGATTGACAAAGCTCGGAATTTCAGAGTACAGACTCGTCATCGGCGCCCACATGGATGGCCCCGGTCCGGCGGCCACCGCGCACGCTCTTTCGTCGCTGTCCTTCAACCACAACCGCTGCGCGCGCACCGGATCATCCTTTGGCACCTCTTTCAATTTCAGCGGGGGCACTTGCGGCAACGGCGGCGCGGGCTTGGTCTGAATCGATCCCATGAACGCGAGAACCATTTCGTCGACTTCTTCGGGGATGATGTCGCCGACGATGTTGAGTTCCAAAGCCCCGCTCGCGAATTGAGCTTCGATCATGTCTCGAACGCCATCCAGCGTCAGCGCCTGGAGTGCCTCCTTGTTCGGGTCCATGATTCTTCGGTCTTCGTAAATCACGGCGTTGATAGTGTCATGCGTGAGCAACTCGATGTTCTTGTTCGTGTTAATCTGAAACATGCGGTAAATGTCCTTGACGCGCTCGAGCGCTTGCTCGTCCCACGTCGGCTTCGTCAGCGTGAGGTGCATGATCTCGAGAATAGTCCTCAAGCCTCCATCCGTGGCGAACGCGGAATCCAAAAACATGTACTCGACCTCGGGCTCGACGTCGTACACGAGCAAGTGTTGCATCGTCAAGAGCTCGATTTGCTTGCGCGACCATTCGCCGACGTCGCCAGCCTCTTGCACGGTGCGCAAACCGACCGCCGACGAACCGATTCCGCCGGGCCCGATGTTCGGGCTCTCAACCGAACGACCACCCGGGACGACGAGTCGTAAGAACGCGCTCCCAGGCTCGGCGTCGAGCACCTTGTAGTTGACGCGAATACCGTTACTCAGCGTGCGCTGGTACACGCCGGTCGGCTCGTGATACGTCGCCTCGGTAAACGTCGGCGCCGTTTGCTCGATCAGGGCGTTGATTTCGTCATCCGCAATCAACACCTCCGGCACAAAGATATCCTCGGGCTCTGTGATTTCACCGTAATCCGCCGCCAAAACTTGTTCTATGCGCTCGGGCGTGATATCGAACGGCACCGTCTCGCCGTCGACGTTCGTCATCGTCGCTGGGACGCACGCGACGATGGCGGTGCACTTACCGCTGTTCGGTTTGCGATTGTTCTCCACGCCGTACTCACCGATAAAACCTAAAAGCTCATCGCACGCGCCGTTGCACGCCTCGAGCGTGATGTAATCAGACATGCGCATCAAGGCCTCGTGACCCGCGACCTGGTCCATGACGACGTGTCCGCAGGCGTCCTGCTCCATGACAAAGTCGAGATTTTCGAGGCTCGGCACGCATCCCGCCTGCTGCGCGAGCTGTTCAGAATCTCTCAACATCGCCGCCTTAAAACGATCGAGCTCGCTCGGCGTCAATCCAAACTTTTGCAATCGTCGAGATTCCTCGACGGCGACTTGCAAGGCGAATTCGTACTCTCTCGGCTCGCACGTCACGGTGACGGTGCTGACGCAACACCCCTCTCTCGCGCTGTCGCTATGATCGAGTTCAATGCGTTTGTAATCCGCATTAGTTTCCGCGTATCTCGCCTGAATGCGGCTCTGCAACACCAACAACACAATGCGCTGCAAAATCGTCCGGTGCAAGTCGCCCATCTTTTCGAGCGGCTTGATGGCCAATTTTGAAAATATGTTGAAACTCGCGTTGGACAAGTGTTCGTGCTGGAACATGGACACTTTACCCTCGGGGGCGACGAAAGGCAAGAACGGGTCGTCTTTGCCCGACGCCTTCGCCTCGTCGTTCGAGCGTTGAATTTCGTCGAGCTCGTACGACGGCGCCCCGTACGCGTGCTTCACCGGAGGACGCACCGCGTGACGTTTGAGAGGAGACTCGGCTTCTTCCGCGCCTTCCGCGGGCGCCGCTTCGTCGAACGCGGCGGAAATCATACCCTCGACTTCGTCCACGGAGGCATCGAAGTCGCCCACGACGTAGAGCGTGGCGTTGGCTGGGAAATACCAGCGCGCGTGAAAGTCTCGCACCGCCTGCGCCGGCCACGCTTCCACCTGATCGAGCATACCGATCGGAAATCGCGTGCCCAAGAGGTTGTCCCAGTGCAAATGCTCTAGAAGCTGACAGTCCACTCTGTACTCGATCGTGTTCATCATTTGAGCCTCGGCGAGCACGGCTTTCTTCTCCTTCGCCACGCGAGTGTCCAAGAGTTGCGGCGCAAACGCGACGTCGTAGAGAATGTCCAGCACGTTGGGCGGCATGTAATGTCCATCCTTGTTCGTCGTCGGTGCGTGGATGTGGAACACGGTGTGGTGGAAATCCGTGTACGCGTTCCCTCGCGTACCGCTCCCGAGCCACTGATCTCGTTTTCGAGAACCCAAAAACGTGACGTGCTCGACGAGGTGCGCCAGCCCTTGCTCGTCTTCGCGTTCGTCCACGGACCCGACGTGCATCTCCAAGTGCGCCTCAAATCTCCCCTCGGGAACTTTGTTCGGTAAGATGACGTACTTCAACCCATTCGCGAGCGTTCCTCGACGAATCTCTTCGTGCGGCGTCAAAGGCTCGTCCAGCATCGCCGTCGTCGCCGCGGGATCGGCGACGGATGACAGCGTCTGCATCGCGCGATCCCATCGCCCCGGCCCACCGCTCGTCGACGACGCGTTCGCGCGCACGACGCGCGCGCACCGTCGCCCTCGCGTCGCCCGTTTCGTCGTCGTCGCCGTCCGTCCACGCCGACGATGCGGCGTCACGATTCCTCGCGCGTTCGCGCTCGCGCGCGCGCTCGCGGAGACGCGCGACGCCATGTCGATCCGGCCGTGCGCGCGCGCGTTCGTCGGGTCGTCCGATCGTCGGGACCGTCGTCGTCGAACGCGCGCGCGACGCCGGCGCCGGGGTCACGCCGCGCACTGCGGAAGGGCGGACGATTGATTCGACGCCGCCCCTCGACCGCGAAGACCCTGGGCGCGACGTCGACGCGTCGAGGGGGCTCGGCGCGCGGTCGATCGATCGATCGGTCGATCGGTCGATCGGTCGATCGGTCGATCGATCGATCGACGTCCGTCGATCGACGCGCGATGGTTCGCGAAAAAACGAAATCGCCCTCGATCGACCGCGCGCCGGCACTTCGCGACGACGCGTGCGGCGAGCGATGTTTAGCGTGACGTGCGCGCCGTCGGCGACGACGACGACGTCGTGCGCCGTGAAGGCGACGGCGCGATCGCAAAGGGTGCGAACGATCGATCGACGCGACGCCGACGCGCGCGAACGCGTTCGAACGGCGCCCGAGGACGACGACGGGGCGGTGTCCCCATCGGCGCCCCATCGGCGCCATCGGCGCGCCATCGAACGCGACGGATCGGGATGCGCGCGACGATGGGGACCGCGAGGCGTCGATGGCGACGATGGCGTCGACACCGACGGTCGCGAGGGATCACGCGCGCGCCGACGAGGGGAGACGTCGCGTCGACCTCGACGGCGCGCGAAGGCGCGATCGGGGCGTGTTATCCAAAGCGACGCGCGAGACTGACGACGCGGTTTTCTGGAATTCTTCGCGCAGGTGCACGCCGCAGCGCAGCGACGAAGCGTCGTCGTGAATGCGGGCACGGGTAAATTTATCGTCGGCGGGAACTGGAAGTGCAACGGCACGGCGGAGTCCGTCAAGTCGCTCGTGAAGGAACTAAACTCTGGGAAAATCGACGCCGACGTTGACGTCTACGTCGCGCCTCCGTTCGTCTTCATTCCTCGAGTGCAAAAGGAGCTCAACAACAAAAACTACGCCGTCGCCGCGCAGAACTGTTGGGTCTCCGCGGGTGGGGCGTTCACGGGTGAGGTGAGCGCGGATATGCTCGCCGACGCCGACATTCCGTGGGTGATTCTCGGGCACAGCGAACGCCGCGCGCTCTGCGGCGAGACGAACGAGTTCGTCGGGGAGAAGACCAAATATGCCTTGAGCAAGGGATTGAAGGTTGCTTTGTGCATCGGTGAGACGTTGGAACAGCGCGAAGCGGGCACGACTCTGGATATTTGCCGCGCGCAACTCAAGGCGGTGAACGACGTCGTGACCGCGGCGGACTGGGAAAACATCGTCATCGCATACGAGCCCGTTTGGGCGATCGGTACCGGCAAGGTCGCGACGCCGGACCAAGCGCAAGAAGTGCACGCGGGCATTCGCAAGTGGTGCGCGGATAATATTTCTCCGGCGATTGCGTCGAAGATTCGCATTCAGTACGGCGGCAGCGTCAACGCCGGCAACTGCGACGAATTAGCTCAGAAAGAGGACATTGACGGCTTTCTCGTCGGCGGCGCGTCTTTGATCGGCGAGGCTTTCGTGACGATTTGCAACAGCGCCAAGCACTCTAAGTGAGCGAAGCGAACGAAGAGTGCGTGAACCTATCCAATCCTATTCGAATTGTCGCCGCGTGCGGCGCGCGCGCGCACCCCTGAATTAGTAGACTCAATATATATTTCTCGAACGCGAGCGTTCGCGGAGACGAGGCAAAAGTGTAATGTTAACCGTTTACGTTGCGTTCTATTCAAATCAATCTATTCAAATCAACCCACTGCGTGGACCATCATCTATAATACGCCATGTGCCTCGTTTGGAAGTGACTCGCGGCGTCGATTTTCTTCACCGTCGGGGCGGCGAGTTCCGCCGCCTCTCGCGCGCGGCGCTCGTCGCGATCGATGCGAAGCCACTTTTCAATGGTCGACAATAAATGTTTCGTGCCTTGAATTTCCGGAATGTCCACCTTGGCGCCGCCATACTTCAACTGCCCGTTGGACGTGAACGCGAGGTGCGTCATCCAATCCGCCATGCCGTCGAAGATGTGCGTGGCGTACACGATGGTGGCCCCGCGCACCTCGCACTCTTCCTTGAAAAACTCCAACAAGTCAAGCCGACCGAGGATGTCCAAATCCACCGTGATTTCGTCGCACAGCAACACCTTGTACGGCTTCAAGAGTCCGAGACAAATCTGAACTCGACGTCGTTGTCCGTCGCTCAAGGCCTTCATGGACCAGTCCAAATCCACATCCAGCAGCTTCACCAATCGTTCTCGCCTCGCCGGGTCCACGTCTGCGACGCCCTCGATCATTTTCCTCGCCGAAATGTCTCCTTGCAGGGGCACGTCCGCGCCCGCGCTTCCGATGTTGCGCCGCCACTGCGCGCCCAGGTAAGAAAGCTCGCCCCCGCACGTGAGCGCGATGTCGTGAAACGGCGGTCGTCCCAGCACGCGCACGACGTCTTCGTTCACCATGGTTTTACCCGCGATGACGTGCAGCGCCGTCGTCTTCCCCGCCCCGTTCGCGCCGGAAAGCAAGCACCTCGACCCCGGCGGCAGGCGCAGGCTCCAATCGCGCAGCACCGCGTCGCATCCCGGGTACGCGTACGTCAGCGCGTCGACGGCGACGGCGCACGACGGTTCGGGGGCATCGTCCAGGACGACGTCCACGACGCCGTGCATCGCGACCGTCTCGCGTCGCGGCGTCGCGGCGCCGTGTGCGGTGACGTCACGCGACGCACACTTTTTCATCGGGCGCATCGTGGTCCGTGTGGCGCGCGTGAGACTTTTGGATCACGATGCGCCCTCGACGATGGATGCCGACGGCACGCGACGACGCCGACGGCCGGGATGGCGACGCGCGCGATGTCGGCGCGCGCGCAAACGGTGGTGCGATGCGACGGCGCGCGAACGAGCGGACGTCGATCGCGGAGGGCGACGACGACGACCGCGAGAGGAGAACGATCGAGCGGCGCGGCGACGGCGCGCGGCGGCGCGGCGACGCCGACGGCGACGCGGATGACGACGCGAACGCGGGCGGTGGAGCCGGAGGCTCTGTTCGAGATCGCGAAAGTTGACGATAGCGTGTACGGTCCGGTGGTGTGCGTCGCGGCCGCGTTGTGGGTGGGATGGGTGTTTTACAACGGCTCGCGCGAGGTGAAGGCGATTTCCGAAGAGCTCGAAGCCAAAGGCTACGACGTCGGCTCGATTCAGCGCCTGAAGGAACTGAAATTCTTGAAGCGATTCGTCGACGGTGGCGATAAAGCCGAGATTCAAGAGGCGTTCGATAAGATTTGGTTCTCGCGCGCGAAAACCATCGCGGCGACTGGCGACATCATGCAAGTGAGGCGCATGACTGAGTACTGGCGCAAGCGCGGCGTCAAGGTCGAGCGGCTTTCGGATTTGGACGTCTTGCAGGACTGGATGGTGAAAAAGTACAACAAACAACAAAAGTAGTCAGTTTATTTAATATTCATCGCGCGCGCGCACGATTTCGCGCGCGCTCGGCGTCGCGTTCGATCGCCCGAAACCGTCCGCGCCCACCCGCGCACGATTTCGCGAGATTTCCGCGTGGCGGTCGTTCCCCTTGAAAATCGAGTGTGAACATTGACTTGCGCGCCGCACACCGCGACGCGCGCACCGCCCCGAACGACCGCGCGCGGAAGATGCTCGGATTGGGTCTCAAGATCGCCGGATTCGGCGTCGGGTACTGCTACCCGACGTACAGCGCGTTAAAGTTGCTCGACAGAAAAGTCATCGGCCCGGAAGATGTCACGCTCTGGTTGACGTACTTCATGATCGCGTTCACGCTCGCGATCGGCGAGGCGATCGGCGTCGTGGGATGGTGCGCGTGACGGCGATCGCGTGCGATGCGCCGTGCGAGCGCGCGCGGACGCGTCTTCCGCGCGCGCGACGCGACGACGGGGAAAGATCATAATCGCCGGCTCGACCGCGCGCAAGATCTCGCCGGGCGCGCCGAGGCGAGCGAATGGGGGGACGACGGATGACTGACGCACGGTGTGACGTTTCGCGCTTTCTACGACCAGGATTCCGGCGTACCGCATCATGAAGGTTTTATTCTGCGCGTGGATGGTGAATCCGCGCTTCAAGGGTGCCATCACGCTGTACAAGAAGGGCATTCAGCCGATTTTTCACCAGCTGTCGCCGTCCATCGACAAGCACGCCGAAAACTTGAAGAAGGGTGATTTTGCGGCGATTCAACAAGAGTTGGGCCCGCAATTCGCCAAGGTTCAAGAACTCGTGAAGAAGCACGGTCCGGAGGCGATTGAGCGCGCGATGAACTTGGCTGGCAAGGGTGACAAGAAGAACGCCGCGACGGCAGCCAACGGGACGAAGGCTGAATAAACGACGAAACGACCAGGCAGTGTTAGGAACAAACCTTTTAATCAACGACGATGTACTACGTGAAAATAAACAAAAACACGGATTCATAGATATTAGATAATACATTCTTTCAAAATCATCGCGGTGACGGCGAGGAGACGCGTCCTTTCTTCCCCGCCCGGACTTCGCTCGAGAGGATTTCATCCAGACGCTCGATGTCTCGGGCGCTGCCGCAGTGGAAGGGCATTCGCGAGTGCGCGGTGGACGGAACGAAACTCAACACGCTATCGTTGGCGCCAGATATGGCCAGACCACCCGCGCGCTCTATTATGGCAGCCATGGGAAAGCATTCGTACACGGCGCGAAGCTTTCCTTGAGCGTTTGACGAACACGCCGGGTAATGAAACGTGCCGCCGTAGAGCAACGTGCGGTGCACGTCTGCGACCATGGAACCGATGTAGCGAAGAGATTTTGAGCTCGCGCACTCATCAATGTACGCTCGCGTGGCGTCGTCCCACTTTTTATAGTTCGCCTGGTTCACGCTGTACACGTTGCCGCTCTCGGGAATCCGAATATCGCGCTTCGTCAGCACGAACGCGTCGCGATCGGCGTCGTACGTAAACGCGCACACGCCGCCGTGAGCGTCCTCCGACATGAAGCTCAAAACGAGCACCATCGACGCGCCGTACAAAACGTAACCGACGGTAGACATGTCTCGTCCGGGACGCGCGTACACGTGCTCCGGCGATGATTCCGCGCCGACGTCGACGAGCCCGAAAATCGTCCCGACGCCGACGCCGCACTCGATGTTCGAGCTGCCATCCAAAGGATCGAAAACGACGGCGATTCGTCCGTCGACGTTCGCGGTGACGATATCTTCGCTCTCCTCGCTCGCGATCCACGCGCATCGCCCTCCCTGTATTAATTCTTTCACGCACACTTCGTGCGCGGCGTCGTCCAGCGCCGCTTGCTCTTCGCCGTGCACGTTGACGGCGCCGTTCTTCCCCTCGACGAACGCCTTGACGTCCTTCAACCCAGCGCGCCGCACGAATCCTCCTATGCGCACGCACGCCTTCGCCATGGATCGCACCACGCTCGCCTCATCCTCTGCGATCGCGCTCGACGCCGCGCCTTCGCTCGACGCCGCCCTCGCGGCGAGCGCGGCGTCCAAGTATCGCTCCAGCGTCGTCTCCCCGATTTCCAACGCTCCCCGCGTCATCTCGACCGACATCGAGCGTCGACCGATCGCGCGCGCGGGTTCGGTGTCACCGATGCGCGCGCCGCGCGCGCCCTTATCGTCGTCGTCGTCGTCGCGTCGACCGCTCGACACGAATCGCTCGCCGTGCCCAGCGCTTCGCGCGCGCGAATGCGCGACGCGCGCGCGCGCGTCCGGCGCGCCTCGTCGCCGCGAGCGCGCGGTGCGGTGGTGGTGCAGGTGAAGGTGAACGCGCGTGCGGTGTGCGTGCGATAACGTCGATCGGGCGTGCGTCGCCGTCGTGTCGGTGTCCTCGGAGTGCGGTCGTCGTCCGTCGCAAGATTGATTTTCCAGGACTTATCATAGTGTTGGCCGCGCGCGTCGAAGATCGGATTTCCCCGACCGCGCGGTCGGCGGTCGACGTCGACGCGACGTCACTTTCGAGACGACGACGACGATGGCGAGCGCGATGACGAGCACCTCTGCGTTCACCCCGACCACGGCGGGGCTGAAGGCGCGGCGCGCGAACAAAACCTTCTCGCGATCGACCGTTCGCGTGGTGCGCGCGAGGCGAGGCGAAGCGACGACGGACGACGACGGCGCGATCGACGATGCGATCGGGGAAGGATAAAGAAGCCCGCGCGAACGGTCGAGCCGGCCGAGGATCGCGGAGGGAGGCCGCGAGGACACGGGCGAAGACTGACGATCACCGTTACCACGATTTCCGACTCGCAGCAAGCGCGCAAGCCGTTGGTCGGGTACGAAGCGCCGGACTTCAGCGCCGAAGCCGTCTTCGACCAAGAGTTCCAAGACATCAAGCTCAGCGATTACCGAGGCAAGTACGTGGTGTTGTTCTTCTACCCGCTCGATTTCACCTTTGTGTGCCCGACGGAAATCACCGCGTTCTCTGATCGTTACGAAGAGTTCGCCAAGCTCAACACCGAAGTTCTCGGCTGCAGCGTCGACTCCAAGTTTTCCCACTTGGCGTGGTTGCAAACGGACCGCAACGACGGCGGTCTCGGCGACTTGGCGTACCCGCTCGTGAGCGACCTTAAGCGCGAAATCACCGAGGCTTACGACGTCCTTTACGAAGACGGCACCGCGCTCCGTGGTTTGTACATCATCGATCGCGAAGGCGTCATTCAGCACAGCACCGTCAACAACGCTCCGTTTGGCCGCTCCGTCGACGAAACGCTGCGCGTGCTTCAAGCCATCCAGCACGTGCAAAACAACCCGGATGAAGTCTGCCCGGCGGGCTGGACCCCGGGTGCGGCGACGATGAAGCCGGATCCGAAGGGTTCCAAGGAATACTTCAAGGCCATCTAAGCTAAGCCAAGCGATACCACGAAGCACAGCGCGCTCGAGCTATTTTTTAACGGAGACGACAATAATCCGTGCATCGACACACCTCGGCCACCGTTACGTAAGATTACAACATAATCATCTAAGAAGTACGGCGCTCATCGTCCTCCCGCCGCGTCTCGCGCCCGCTTATCTTCGATTCTCTCCCGGAAATCTTCCACCATGAGCTTGAGCCCGTCCTCGAGCTTCACCTTAGGTTCCCAACCGCCTAATTTTTCCTTCGCGAGCGAAATGTCTGGCTTGCGCCGACTCGGATCGTCCGAGGTGTTCTCGCAGAACACGATTTCCGCGTTCGGGTTCACGACTTCGCGCACCTTCTCCGCGAGTTCGAGCATCGTGAATTCACCGGGGTTACCGAGATTCACCGGACCGACGAAGCCCGAGTCGTTGTCCATCAACGCGATGAGTCCGGCGACTAGGTCAGAGACGTATTGAAACGAGCGCGTCTGCGTGCCATCACCGTAGATTGTCATAGGTTTGCCCTCCAGCGCTTGCGCGACGAAGTTGGACACCACGCGCCCGTCATCCATCGCCATGCGCGGTCCGTACGTGTTGAAAATTCTCGCCACTCGAATTTCCAAACCGTGCTCGCGATGGTAATCGAACGCCAACGTTTCAGCGCACCGTTTGCCCTCATCGTAACACGCGCGTTCGCCGATCGGATTGACGTTGCCCCAGTACGATTCCGTCTGCGGGTGCTCGAGCGGATCGCCGTACACCTCAGACGTGCTCGTGAGCAAGAATTTCGCCTTGCACCGCTTCGCGAGCCCGAGCGCGTTCATAGTCCCCAAGACGTTGGTTTTGATCGTCTTCACCGGATTGAATTTGTAATGAATCGGCGACGCCGGGCACGCCAAGTGATACACTTCGTCGATCTCCACCAAGAACGGCGTCACGATGTCGTGTCGGATGATTTCAAACTTTGGATTCCCCTTCAAGTGCTCCAAGTTGCGCTGCGAGCCGGTGAAAAAGTTGTCCATGACGATGACTTCGTCGCCGCGTTTCAACAGCGCGTCGACGAGGTGCGACCCGACGAAGCCGGCACCACCGGTGACGAGCACGCGGCGGGGTTCACCGCAACGCGGGCGCGCCTTGGGCACGGTCGGAGGTGGCGAAGGCATCGAACGCGCAATGCGGGGTGTTCCGCGCGGCGAGACGCGCGCGCCGAAAGTCGCGCGCCTGTAACAATGCGAACGCGGGAAAACGCGCGAGACCCGGCGCTGATGGTTCGTAACCCGTCAAGAGTCCCTCGGGAATCGGAGACGGTATCGTATAGTGGTTAGTACCTTGCGTTGTGGAAACACATGGAATTCTGGCGCGTTAAATACGCGCACAAGTACACCTCAACAATACCGCAAAAACCGCGGCTCGAATCCGCGTACCGTCATACTTTTGCCCGACGCGGCGGCGACGTTGGTCTCGCTCGCGTCGTCGGACTTCGCGCTCGCGGCGCGCGGTCGCCACTGCAAACTAAGATGCGCTAGAATTACACTTTTACCTACGACGCGCCTGCGACGTCGCGAACGCTAGTCGCCCGCGACGTCTGTCGTCTACGAGCGAGCCTCCAGTCACGAGCGAGCCTCTTCCTCCTCCTCCTCGTCGCTCGACTGCCCCGTGGCCTTGAGATACTCCGCCAACGCCTCGTCGCTCGCGCCCGAAACCCCGGCGAGGTTGCGCGGCCCCGTGCACATCTCCCAAAGCTCGCCGACGTCGAGCGCCGTGCACCACGCCGTCGGATACGTGGGAAACGACGTCTCCGTGTCCCCGCGCCCGGTGCGTTTCACCCCCGCGCGGCCGTTTCGCACGCACACGACGTATCCGTGCACCGCCCGCGTGATGAATCGACGCTTCGTCGCCGTCGAATCCGTCGTCGACGTCGACGCCGTCGCGCCGGCGTCCGACGCCGCGCCGGCGTCCGACGCGAACTTTTTCGATCGCGCCGGCAGCGGTGCCCCCACGCGCACGTCCACGCGCACGCGATCGCCGACTAGGATGCCTCTCTTCGCTAACTCTGCCGCCACGCGCTTCGCCTTCTCCGCCGCGCTCTCTCGAGGACGACCCGACTTTTCCTCACTCATGACGCCCGAGCCGTACGCGTCATCCATCGCCATCATCGCCTCGAACGCGTCGTCGGATTCCGGCGTCGCGTCCTCGCGCGCGTCCTCGCCGTCGGACGAGCGTCTTCGCCATCGCGGCGACGACGACGCGGCGTACGACGCGCTGGAGCGCTCGACGACGCCCCGGAATTCGCGCGCGACGCGAGACGCGCGCATCGAAGTGCCGTCGCGGCGTCGCGGCGCCATCGCGGCGCGCGCGGCGCGCGATCGCCGACATGGCCAAGGGGAAGCGAAGGAAAGAGCGCATTCGCGCGATGAAGCTCGCGGTGCGCGGCGCGGACGTGCGCATGGACGGCGACGCGGGGACGACGGCGCGCGGCGGCGGCGGTGGGACGACGGCGACGACGACGACGACGACGAC
>Ga0181598_1001564_pt1 | contig 22215 bp, 17 predicted proteins | sample 041ome_4_FD_153295 | JGI IMG/M metagenome (GOLD analysis project Ga0181598, IMG submission 153295) | Coastal salt marsh microbial communities from the Groves Creek Marsh, Skidaway Island, Georgia - 041404US metaG (spades assembly) | ecosystem: Environmental > Aquatic > Marine > Intertidal zone >... | reverse complement strand
GCGTCGTCGACCGACGAGGACAAGGCGGGGCGACAAGGACCGAGACACCCCGGGCTTAGGGACGATGATACATCCATCATCGATGAGGAGAATGAATAAGGAGCAGTAGATTGACTATGATGTATTGTATGAGTATTATACACGCATCGCGTGTTGACTAACGACTGGGGTCGTCGAGCGCGGCGCGGATGAGCGCGCGCGAGGCGTCACGCGCCAACGCGTACGGAGCCTTCTTCGTGCCCCATACGTCGCGCACGAGATCGTCGAAATGTATCCATTTGAGTCGGGAAAATTCTTTCGGTTCACCGTTTAAACCCCCGAGATCGACGCCTGGGTGCGACATTGGGTCATCCACCGTGCGCCAATGAAAGAGGCAAAATTCCAAGCGTTGACCGGCTAAACCGCGCTTGGTGAGCCAATTCTCGCCTTCGACTTTATAGCAATACCCATCGTCTTTGGGAAGTTCGCCTATGACGCGCACGATGCCTGCGTCGTCCCGCGCATCATTCATCGCTCGTATGCCAGTCTCTTCAAATAACTCGCGCGTCGCCGCCTCGCGCGTCGTCTCCCCAGCCTCGACGCCGCCCTGCGGCATGTTCCACGACCCCGGTCGATCGCTTCTTTCCCCACACAACACCTCACCGCGATCGTTAAACACCAACGCCGCGGCGCACAAACGGTACTTCTCCCCATGCACCTCCACCAAGCGTGATTCCGGGTACGGTTTCGTCGACTTGGCTTTCTTACCTCTTTGACCACCCGCGCCCGCGCCCGCGCCCGCGTCGGTTGACGACGACGTCTTCCCGCGCGTCACCACGTCCCTCGCGCTTCGTCGCGCGACCGTGGAGAACACTCCACCCATCGTTTGCCCACTCGCCGTCGCGCTCGTAATGGTGGTGCCGCTCGTCGACGCCCGTCGTCGTCGTCGTCGTCGTCGTTCACTCGCGGCGCACGCCAACGACCACTGATGCGTCGTCGTCGTCGTCGTCGTCGTCGTCGTCGTCGTCGTCGCGCGCGTGACGATGGCTCGCGTGAGCGCCAACGTCGCCGCCGAAGTCGAGGTTGAGGTCGTCGTCACGATCGCGCACCGATGCATCGATCGCTCTGTCGTCGACGTCGGTCGATTGTGACGCGCGATTGTGACGACGACGACCTTTTCGACGACAGAACGCGACACCGCACGCCGGGGGCGCGCGAGCGAGCGAGAGCGCGCGCGCGAGCGAGGGGTTATGCGCGTGGGGGTGACGACGATGACTACGCGCGCGCGAACGACGGCGAACGTCAGGGCCGTCGGCGATGGACGCGCGGATGGGTACGGCGACGACGACGACGACGACGATAACGACGTTGGTGATGGTGATTATTACGACGACGACGACGACGATGAGGACGATAACGACGACGAGGCGAGGTTTTTAGGACGCATACAACGACGAAGTTCGACTGTTCCACCGTCGACGGCGACCGCGGATGAGCCGTGGTACGTGACGCGACGACGGGAGCGGGGACGACGACGACGGGCGCGGGACGACGCGAGTTCGAGGAGGTGCGGCGGAGCGGCGCTCGCGACGTGCGCGGTGTTGTTTGTTATTGGATTTAGTGCAATAGGGCGGTCAAAGTACGACGATAGGTTGAATATGCAAATTACTGCCTACGAGGGCGTGGTTCGAGAGTGGAGCTCGCGTGGGCGCGATGCGTTTCAAGGCGGAGGAGCGAGAACATTTGAGCTTTCGGCAACCAAGGCGGGCGCGTCGGCAACGTGGGTCTCGAGCGCGCCCGTGACGACGCAGGTCGAGCACGTGTACGGCACGCGAGGTCGAGACGTGAGTTCGTATGAGCCGTTGTGGTACGAACTCGACAGTAGTGATCTCATCGAGGCAATTGGGATTCCTGAGCTCATCGCGAGCGGGACGCTCGACGCGCGCGACGTGGCGACTTTAGATGAGATCGCGCACCCGGGTCAAAACAGCGGTGACGAGCACGCGTACACGTCTGGGTATAACAACACGGCGGTGATGGAAGGTTTAATGGGCCAACGCGTGCTGAAGATTCGCATAGATGGCACGCAAGAGATTGAGCTCGCGTCGGGTGTGGAATTTTTCACCAAGACGACGGTGCCGATTACGAATTGGAAGACGTGCAAGTATCGATTTTCGGGGTATCATCACTTTGGTGGGTGCGACACGTATTCGGCTATCGATAAAGTGTGCTTCAAGCTCACTCAATCATCGAACGGGTCGGGAGATTGGGCCGTAGATACGTCGTACGGCGGCGAAGGGTGCGCGCCTCGTAAAATTGAAGATTCCTCGAGCGGCGGTTACACTTGGGAACCGATTACGCGCCGACGACTCGTCGCTCCCGCTACTGGAGCATATCCATCACTCACACTCGTACGTCGAGCACTGATGACGACTCGAACGAAAGGTACGAGCGCGGTGAGCTTGCGTCACGGCTCGGATCCGCACGTTTGGCTGTTAAACGCCACCGACGGCACAGCATCATTCGCCAACGATGCCGCGCGTTTAAACGCCACCGGAATCGCCATGATTGCGTTAGCGTGCGTGTTTAGCATTCCAGCCGTATGTTTACTCGTGCCTTTAGCGTTCGAATCGCGCAATGTGAGCGGTGGAGGAGTATTCACAGGAGGCTCGCGCGCGTCGCGCGCGCGCATGGCGCCGGCGTCCTCCGCGTTCGACCGCCGCGGCGCGCCTCACGCTCTCGATCCCGTGCCGTTGCGTGATATGGTTTAGTCGTACACATAGTCTAGCGTCATATACATCACGTGTTATTATATTAGGCGCTGGTATCATCCGCATCACCGCCCTCAAGCGCGCGTTCGATGCGTCGATGCTATACCCTCGCGCGGCCCCCTCCATGAAAATTTTTCGCGCCTTTTCGAGCCCGAGAGGTCGACGCGGTGCACCAAAAGTCGGCGCACGCACTCGCGCACGCACGCACCGAGGGTAACGAACGCGACTCGAAACGCATTCAACGCGCACACGTCGTCGTCCGGCGTCCGGCGTCGTCCTCTCCGGCGTCGTCCTCGGCGTCGTCGACACCACAGGCGAGGCGCGTGCTGACGCTGCTCCGGGCGTGGATTTGGGTGCGACTGCGTCCGACTTGAACGCGCGACGACGACATCGGAGACGACATCGACGCGCGTGACACCGACCGCAAACATCGCGTCTTCGACGGTCATGTCTCATTCGCCATCCATGTCGGATTCGTCCACGATGACGCGCGTCTTGAGCAAGCCTTCGACGCCTCACGCGAATAATGGCAGGGATAACGAAAACGATGATTTGATTCTTCGAGTGAACGATGAACTCGGCGCGCGGGTGTCGAGTGGACCCATGGGGCGACACGGACGAGAAAATTTTGAAGCGCATGACGACGATGAGGGCGCGGCGACGTATAGGATCATGGATTCTCTCGGATCGGGGACGTTTGGGCAAGTCGTGGCGTGCGAGAGCTCGGTGGATGGGAAAACGCGCGCGTTGAAGGTGATTAAAAATCATCCCGCATACTTTCATCAGGCACACGTGGAGATTGGAATATTGCGTACATTAAATACACGATGTGCGGACAAGCCCGCGTCAGGGGTGATTGTCGAGTTGCTCGACTATTTCATCTGCCACAATCACCTGACACTGGTGTTTGAGCTCCTCGGAATGAATTTGTACGAGTTGTTGCGGAAAAACAAGTTTAAAGGTTTGCATCTGGGGGCTATTCGAGGCATGATGAAGCAACTTTTAGGTGCGCTTGATGTGTTGAGAGATGCGCACGTCGTGCATTGCGACATCAAGCCGGAGAACATCTTGTTGACTTCAAACAACTCGTTTCAAGTGAAACTCGTCGATTTTGGCAGCGCGTGCTTTCAAAATCGCACCGTGTATCAGTACATTCAAAGTCGATTCTATCGGTCTCCCGAGGTGTTTTTGGGCATGCCGTATGGAATGCCAATAGATATGTGGTCTCTGGGATGCGTCGCCGCGGAGCTGTTCCTAGGTTTACCGATCTTTCCTGGCTCAAGCGAGTATGATTTGTTGGCGCGCATTTGCGAAACCATCGGTACGCCACCGAGCGACATGTTGAGCAAGGCACCGAACGCAAACAAGTTCTTCACACGTGTAGACATAGGTTTTGACGAAAGCTCATCGTCTTTGAACTCTGGAGCGACTTCGCGGTACAAACTGTTCTCATTACGCGAGTACGAGTCTCGCACGGGAAAGCGCACCGCCATGGGTAAGAAGTATTTCAAGTATACAGAGTTTTCCGACATTATTGCGAGCGTGCCGTATCAATCGTCTTGTGTGGATCAGAGCGATGCAAATGCGGTCGAAGAAGAGAAAAAAGCACGCATGGTGGAGCGTTCTTCGTTCTACGACTTGTTGACTGGGATGATGGAAATCGATCCCAATCACCGATGGACTCCGGCGCAAGCGTTGCAGCACCCGTTCATCACGAACGAGCCGTTCGACGCGCCATATACGCCGGAACACATCCCAGAGCGCACAACGCCTCAAGAACGTGAGGTTTTGCAGCGCGTTGCCGCGAAAGAAGCCGCCTTGGTTTCCGCTGGTTCACCAGCAAAGAAGAAGAAGATCAAGCAACCACCCATCGCGGAAGAACCGCCGACGCCAGTCACGCCCACACCCGTGGGTCCGCCTGCGATTCCAGTCGGCGGTTTAGCCGCGGCTTTAGCCGCGAGCTCATCTGGCTCAACACCGCCGATGCAAGTGGTGTCGCCAAACGTGGTCAATCCCATTGTTGCAGAGGCGTTTACGGGCGCGATGTTGCAGGCGCAGGCGGCGGCTCACGCGCACGCCGCCGCCGCCGTGGCTGCGATGTCACCGGCCGGTATTCCTATGTCACCAGGTGGCGGTTTGGGCGGTGGCTACCCTCCATTCGTCGTTGGTTCTGCGAACACATTGTCAAGTTCGTACAACTCTTCGTCGTTGCTTGCGAGCTCGTTCATCGGCTCGCCGCACGCACTCAACAGTGCAGCGCTTCATCCGCTGCACTTTGGTGTTTCGCCTCCAACGTCCGCGATGTCGAATATGGGGTTATCCACATCGCAGCAAACTCGTGCGGCACAAGCTGCGACGGCTGTCCAGCTTCCACCAGCGAGTCCGCTGTCGAGAGGGACGTCGTTCTTGGCGCGAGGCATGAATGGCGCGACGTCGCAGCGGTTCCAACAGTTTGGTGGTGCAGGATCTTCGTACTCGGGGAATGTCTCTCATTTCGGTCGGTCTTCGTCACGTGAAAACTTGAAGACTGTGCAAGAAACTGTCGTGGCGGATTCTCCGCCGCCGAATTCGCCGAGTCCGATGGAAGATGATCACGCCGAAGGCGCGGATTGGGATCCTACTTTCGGAGAAATGCTCGACGAAGAACACCTGGCCGAAGCGAGGACGAACGGACACAATGCCACGGCACCGCAACAGATCACCGTACCGGGACTGAACAGAGCAGCAAAGTTGCCACCTCAACCCTATCAATCGATAGTCGGTTTCCCTGCCAGCTCGAGTGTGCCGACGTTTAGTCAGTCACCAAACTCGGCTTTTGGAGTATCGCCGACGTCGGCGGGCAAGGCGAATCAAGTGATTAAAAAGCAGATGACTCCAACTAGCGACAAAACGTCGACATAGCGCAAAATTGTAATGTGTACAACAGCATCAGCATCGTTATTAAGTCATTCTCTGTTTTACAAATGTGCTAAGCTGCGGCAGCCCGCGTGATGACTGCATTTGGATTTCCAATGTACCAGAAGCTCGCGGCAAGACGCGTGCTTTTCGCATCCAAACAACGGGCTTCTACGGCGTGTGGTACGCGGGCGGACGCAAATAAGACCAATCTATCCGCTGTGGGCGTGATTCGCACAATGCGTGGATCATCCGGAAATAATGCCAACGCGCCACCGTCACTCGGAGTGCTGCTCATCGGATAATAAATCGCTGTCAACGCTCTCGGATCGACATGCGGGCCCATATTATCGACGTGAGCCACAAACCCGCGCGCACCTGGCTCGTACACAGATAACATAGTGTTACTTATGTATGAGTCAACCGGGGCGAGGACTTTGTCGCCTCCAAGTGCAAGATGCAACGGATTCAGCATCGTGACGCGCATAAATTGAGCAAACGCGCCAACCAACCCACCATCAAACATCATCTCGTCTCCAGTGAGCCAAGTGATAGAATCATCGCGTATCTTATCAACGGCTGCGTCACCGATAACATGACGCTCTGATTGATCGAGCTCTCCCTTCGTGAACTGTGCTTTCGTTCGCTCGGCATGTTTTTCGAGCGCCACTCGCACCGCGTCGGCGCTTGGAAAACCGAGCGCACCGTCAATAATGGCGAATCCTCTATTTTTGACATCCATACATGCCGTAACTATCTTAGCATCTAAATTCGGATCATTCCTAGTGAGTGTCCAAGGCGTCACGTCCTCCACGCGCGTTGGATTGGTCTGACCAATCCGTTTGCCCGCGCAGTTCAACAACGCGTCGCTGGCAGTTGCCGCGCCGTGACTTTCTAACACCTCTCTCACGCGCACATACGTATTTCTCACGCTATGAAGAGGAACAAGACCTATATCTGCACACTGTGTAGCAATATTCACGTACTCTGCCAGCTCATTCGGGCTCCGCGCTCGCTCTAACTCAAACTCAAACGCGTGCATCAACAAACCAGATGACATGAAGCGATAGTCATATTTCACCGGTAGCGTCCGTCTTAATTCCTCGCACGCGCGCACGATGCCTTCACGATTCCGCGCCAACGATTCCGCGCCACCATCATCACCGTGCTTTGACAGCACCTGACGCAAGCCCGTGCAATAATGCAACAGCGCGCGTTCTTGTCCTGACTCAGACGTCCCGACGTCATCTTCTCCTTCTGAACCTCGCGTCGGCGTCGTCGAGAACGTTCGAGACGCAAGATTCGTGATTCGCCGAATTCGACGACTCGTGCACGCGCGTGCGCCCAACGCTGCGCGCGTCAACGCCGAAATCATACTACGTCGTGCGCAACTGTGCAGTTAAAAAGTTGCTGAGCGAGCGGTCGTGGCGCCACTCGACGACGGCGCACACCGCTCGCGTGCGTGGTATCGCACGCCATGGACTGGGCGTTGATATCCCATGGAGTGATTTGCACGCTCGATGAGACCATCGAAGCGGCGTTGCGCGCGGAAGGCGACGAAGTATCCGTGCGCGTGCTCGGCGTGCTCGAGACGTACGATGCCGACGCCGAACGTGGTTGGCTCGTCGCGTGCGAACATGGTCGGAAAAAGCGTCAGCGCGGCGCCACCGATGCGAGCGGTGGTTCAACCGCCGTCGAAGTGCCGAGAATTGAGGTGGACTTTAGCGCGCTGTGCAGAGATGAGACGAGTGCGATGCAAGGGACAACCACGCGCGCCGGTTCACGCGTATGCGTCATAGGCGAAGCGTATATGCGGGGAATAGATGGTGTCATAGGACTGCGCGCACGTGTGGCGCGCCTTGTCGACGGTCTGGACGTGCAGGCGTACGTCAAAGCGTTGAAAATCAGGCGCGCGTATTTAAAAAGCGCCTAACCGAGCGCAGAGGCGCGGCGAAAGTAGAATAGAAATAGAAATGTGTGTATTGGTACTTAGACTAAAGTAGACAAGCCTCGCTAAGCCTCGCTAAGGCGCGCGCGCGACAGAATATGCTCATTATTTCGTGCGACGACTGAATAAGGCGTAGAATGCCGCGCACGTCACCGCGCCAGACGCCAAGCCGACGGCGAACGCCGCGCGAGCGCGGGACGCGCTACGCTCAACCTCACGCTCAAGCTCTTCTCTATCGCGCGCCAGCTTCGCTACGCGATCCGCTCGTCCATTTTCCTTCGCTGCGCGATTCTTCTCCACTCTCAACGCCTCCTTAGCCGCATCAAGCGCGCCCTTAGTCTCGGCGAGCTCCGCCGCTAAGTGGTTCGGGTTGCTCGGGGACACGAGCTCGGATTCCAACGCCACCACGCGTTTCTCGAGCGCGATCACCGTCCGGCGCAGTTCTTCGGCTTCTTCTTTGTACTGTCATGACGTGCGATGCGTGATTTTTCGAGGTCAGTACACCATTCGCATCCACACGGCGGGTTGAAACGCATCGGTTGCGTGAAAAGACAGCTCCACGCGCGTTCAAACGCATCATCCCGTCGTCGTCGTCGCACCTTGTTTCTCGATTCCAACAGCGCTTGGTACTTTTGTTTCAACACCGATGTCGACGCATTGGCTTTGTCCGTCTTCTCGTTCGTCGTCGTCGTCGTCGCGTGTTCGCCCATCGTCCTCTGTCCTCTGAAGTCGGTCGGCGGTGTGACCTCGCGCAGAGTTCTCCGTCGAGGCGCCGTGGTGACGGAGAGGTGGATTACGATGACGACCGATCGGGCGCTCGAGTGCGCGCACGTGACAACGCGACGCACACCGAACGTCATCCATTTGGACGACGACGACGACGACGACGACGACGACAGTGATTGATTGATTAATTGTTCATTGATTGTCATCTACGGTACGCGACGCACACACACGATGACGACGACGACGACGGGTAAGGCGCAACGACGACGAACGATGTTCTCCATGCGTCGATTGGCGCTCGTGGCGGTGAGCGTGTTGCTCGCGGCGTGCGCGGTGAACGGCGTGTACGCGGCGAAGCGTGGACCGACGGTGACGGACAAGGTGTTCTTTGATATTGAAATCGGGGGCGAACCCGCGGGACGGATTGTCATGGGACTGTACGGGAAGACGACGCCGAAGACGGCGGAGAACTTCAAGCAGCTCGCGACGGGTGAGCACGGATACGGCTACAAGGGCTCGTCGTTCCACCGCGTGATTAAGGACTTTATGATTCAAGGCGGTGATTTCACGAATCATGACGGCACCGGTGGAAAGTCAGTGTACGGCGCCAAGTTCCCCGACGAAAACTTCAAGTTGAAGCACGAAGGCCCGGGGACGTTGTCGATGGCGAACGCTGGCCCGAACACCAACGGTTCGCAGTTCTTCATCTGTACCGTGAAAACGTCTTGGTTGGATGGTCGCCACGTCGTCTTTGGCCGCGTGTTGGAAGGCATGGATGTCGTCACTGCCATCGAGGCTTTGGACGGCACGCCTCCGCGAAAGAAGGTGGTCATCGTCGACTCGGGCGCATTGGAAATGGATAGTGAAGAGTTATAAAACAAAAATGTTTTACTCAAAATGTCGAATGTCGACGTTTTTGGTTGCTATATAATAAATATGAATTACACAAAAGCGCTAAGCCACAGCCAACTCGTGAGAAGACGACGTACTAGTAGTAGTTTGTTTGTTTTTTCCGTCTCGTCAATGTTGTCGTTATCCAGATAAAGCCGCCAACATCTTCTTGACGTCGTCGTGTGATTCGGGCTCGATGGGACCAAACTCCGCGGCGACGATTTCATCAATGACGTGCGAGACGCTTGCTAATGCCTCTCCGACATCAGCATTTGGCGCGCACGCGAGTATAGATGACTTGATTCGTTCCTCGGCTAACCGCGCGCGAAGACGAAGTGCGAAGAATTCTCGAGACGTTTGCCACGGTACCACATCTCGAATTGCCTTCTTGTGCAGCATGACGCCCGGGGTGTCATGCAGACCCGCAAAGTGAACGGCAAGCTGCTTGAACATTGGCATCATTGCCTTTTTCTTCGCGTCATCCTCTTGAGAATCACCGAGACCGCCCGGAACCGTGCGCTTCATCGTCATCAACAAGTCTTCCCGTCTAAACTTGATGTCTACGATACCTTCTGGTTCGAGCACGCCACCCTTGGCGCCTTCGGCGGCATAGAATTCCATTTGCTCCGGATTGATGGAGCTATCGATGACGACCCAAGCACCACCTCGAAGTTCACCACCTTGCGGAATGTATACAAACACCGGTTGCTTATATTCTCGAAGCGCGTCGACGATGTACGCGCCGTACTTTAAGACTTCGCCATACATGTCGCGCAAACCACCGGCGAAGCCACGCCAGTTGGCGAAAATTATCAACGGCAAACCTTCGCGGTTCATGTCTCCAATCGACTGAGCAGTCTTAAACGCACTATCTGGGAACCACACCTGGCCAGCTTGAGACTCTTCGGCGATCTGCGCGCTCGCAAACGCCGGATCGGCGGGAATGGTCTTAGCCACCGTGCGCGTTTCCACAGCAACGATACCGATAGGAATTCCTCCGAGACGCGCGCGCCCGGTTACAACGGTGCGGCCCCAATCAGGCATGACTTCCATGAACGAGTCCGCATCAAAGAATGCATTGAGCAGATGCCGAGGATCGTACGCCGACGACGGCGGATCAAACGTGACGTATCGCCGTATCGGGTCCACGCACGAAATACACGGCAAAGGTGCGCTACGTCGACATGGAATGTAAGACAGCCATTGCAAAATACTTCGCACACCAAAGACATCATCGGGAACGAGCACTTGGGACACGCCGTTCGCGCCCATGACTTTCGGACCACCGATTTGAGCGTTGCTCGTGTACACTTCGCGGCCGAGTACTTTATTCAACGCACTAGCACCAGTCAAAATCAGCGGGGCGTCGACGTGTTGAATGACACGATGACATAAACGAGAGCAATATGCGCCGATACCAACGCTGCGCCCAGTGACGTACGCCATCGTGACGGTGTGCTTGTACGCTCGGCTCGTTGCCGCCGCGATTTCGCCCGAGCCTTGCAAACACTCTACGCTTTGCCCACCGCACACATCCGTGAGGGCGTATTGGATTTCATCATTGTGCACGACACGATTCGCTTTAACGCGGCCTTTAGCTGATAAAATCTCGTAATCGTCTTCGGAGAGATAGATGTACTTGAAGCCCTTGCTGACGTCGGCGTCGTCCACCCATCGGACGCGGAACGCCGCCTTGACCGCTTCATCGAGGCCGATTCTCGCACCACTGTTGGAGCTAATGTACACGCATGGCAATCCTTCGGCAACGGCCAGGTCGAACGCCGCTCGGTAAACGACGTCTTCAGGTGGCGATAACGAACCAGACATGTGCGTGATGTCATTCGAAACGAGAATGATTTCACGTCCTGCGGGGTACTCCTTTGTGGCAAACGTCATACGCCAGCACACCATTCCGACGTCATTCGATCCAGGCTGGCGATTTGTGGGAACAAGTGTTGTTGAGTTGGATTCAATAACCAACTCACACAAGTCCAAAATGTCACCAATGCCGGGGTTCGTGTCTGCGAGCACATTCGAGAAGACTTCTGGAATGTCGTACACATACGTCGAAGATAAGTTTTGGCACGCCATGCGTTTGCGTTGGATCTTGTTCAGCAACGGGTGCACTTCTGAACTCTCACCACAATCGAGCGTTTTCGTAATTTTAAACTTCAACCCGCTGGTGTTGAGTGCGACGACAGCGCCTGTGCCGACGCGAACTTCAACGCATGCCACCTTGAGACGACGCAAGTCGTCAAACGCGGCGTGTATGAAAGATGCAATGGCCGCTTCAACAATGGGCAAGTCATCATTCGCATCCGCACCGACGAGGTTGATGAATACGTGATTCCAGGCTGTGCGATGACGACCAACTGCGAGTTCGAGCGAACCCAAGACGTCGGCGAACACGCTATCGTCATGGACACCCGAGCCACCACCCGAGCCGATGGATTCTTCCGCGCGTTGTCTCGCCAAGTCCAACGTCACGCTTCCGGATGCGCTTCGACGTGGCGTGCCATCGCCTGGAGATCTAGTTTCAAATAACAGCTCTTTGTTGTACACTGCAGCGCGTAAAAACACGCGACGATCACGCTGAGGTTGCTTGTGTCCTGGTTTCACGTTTGGTTCTTCGGCGAGGAAGACGCCAATTGTGTACTCTGATGGCGTCACAAAGTTTGTATGCCTGTGATGCGTACGCGAATTGAGCACACCGACGCATTCTACGCGGAAAGGCGCGAGACGCTCGACTTCCATTTGATCTGCGACGTGTGGCCAGAAGCCGCGTGCGCTAGGCATTTCCAAAAAGCCTTCACTTGAAGACTCTTCTTCGGTGCGCTTGAACGCGTAATGATGGGGCTTGGCATCGAGCGCGAGCAAGGTGACGATGACGCGCTCAAGACTTCCGCACTTCAAAGCACCAGCGAGGTATTGCCCAGTGACAAAAGCCTCTGCGGCGGCACGTATATCACCATCATTTCTTCCCACCAAACGATGGTAAGAAATCACAAAGTGCAACTTTTTGGGGTTGTTTGCCGTCGCATCTGGAAGGGCGGCGACGGCGTGCCCGAGCGAAGGCGCAAACAGGTGAATGGTATCATTAAGCCAGACTCTGACTACTTCTGGCTCGCACGCGCACGGTTCGGGTTGAGCATCTCGAAGAAGATATAAGTTTACGCCGGCGGCACCAAACAACGTTTCAATCGCCGTCGCTTTTGATGTTTCTGACGCGCCGTCAAACAAGCTCTCCCACGTGTGCGAATCCAAGAGTTCGTCTTCAGCTTCGCATATATTGCTGTACGACTGATAACGCGCGATAGAATTGTGACGATCCAAGAAAATATTGCCAACATGGCGCTTGAAGGGCGAATTGCGATCCTCTTCCATATCCTCACTCAACGCACTCGAGATTTCAGATTCGCTCCCGACGCTTGTGTTTTTCGATCGAGATGCCGAGCGCTTGAAATTCTGCGACATCTTACCCGAGTCATCGAGACCCAGCTGAGAGAATGCAGAGAAAGACTCATCGCGACTCATGCGCGATGCTCTAGAAGCAACAGCCATGCGTTCACGCCTCGTTTTACGCGTAATTTCTTGCTTCCGCACGATGATTTCACGCGCCTTTTGTGAAACAGCCTCGTAATCACGCCCAGACAAATTCATGCAACGAACCACCACTCCGTGACACGACGGAATGTCAATCATATCATAAAGCGATATTTGTTCGAGAATTTTGAGCACGAGCTCTGATCGACGCTTCAATTTGGCGTTCGCATGCGCGTACTTGGCGACGACGGTCACGTCGTTGCGGTAACGGTCGCGCAAAAACATAATCGCATCCTCAGTCGACGCGTAGTTTGAAAACGGCTCTTCAATATCCAAGAATGATTCCAAGTATCGCGTAAGCACCCGTGCACGACTTTGCGACAATCCACCTTCGTGACGTTCGCAAAACGCCGCAAGCGGAGCGAAATCGACACCGTATTCGGCAATCAACGCGCGCACTCTGTTTACGGCAGACGACACCGCGTCCGTCGTGCTATCTTCAACAGTGTCTCCTACAATCGACGCCGACATGGTCTCAGCAATCTCTCTCAACTCGCGCCTAGCTTTTGGTCGCGCTCGGGAAATCACCGCTTCTCTAGACTCCATAAAGTCATCCACTACAAGAGGAAGTGTGCCGAGAACATCGAACAACACTTCTGTGGGATCACTATTGAAATCGTACCCCGCTAATATTTGCAAAACACCCGTGCTCATGCGCGCGAAGCGCACAAGCGGAGAGTCATCTGGGAGCATACCAGTTAGCGATCGAGAATGCATCTTTGGAAATTGACCTGTGAACGGTTCAGACTGACGCACACCTGCAGCGTCTTCGACAGTCACGTCGCACAGAACATCACCAGCTTCGAGAATAGCTCCAATTTGCGCGACGTGTCGGATGAATCCAGTGCTCGTGGCAATCAACGGCATCACGGTCTTCATGACTTCAATTTCACAGTAGGGCTGATTTTGCTCCACGCGTTCGCCGTCAGCGACTAGAAACTTGAGCAGTTTACCCGGACCTTGCGCGACTAGTTTTGTGGCATCGAAATCATCTGGGAAAAAGCACGGCACGCCATTTATATGAATCCGCATCCCGACTTTCGTGTCTTCAGAATGCACGAGGTATGCCCGCCCGTCTAACAACACCTTCAATCCACCGTCAAACAAGACTAAAACCTCAGCTTCGATGAGAGCACCATTGATGTGCAAATAGAACAACGTCTCGCTACCCATGGTTACACGCAAGGAGTACTTGATGTCATTGTAGATGAGCTCAAACGTGTGTTCGCTTAAATTTGTCATCCACGTTTCCGGAGGGACGCCACGCGTTAAGTACGCCACAACTTCAGCTTCGAGCATTTGATGTCTCGCTGACGAGCGAAGCACTGCACCACACGCGACGATGATATGCTCAGCCAATGCTTCGGAGCGATCACTCTGAGCAATAAGTCCATCCAACCATGCGGTGTCGTGCTCGTCTGCGACAAATCGAGGCTTTTCCAAAAGTTTCATCAAGTATGTCTTGTTGCAATGAATTTCCCCGCGTACGCTCAACTCACTCAGTGCGTGCGAAAGAAGCGTAATTGCCTGGCCTCGGTTGGGTTTGAGTGCAAAGATGTGCCCAAACTGTGAATCTGCGAATTGATGCACCCCACCCGAAGTACCAATGGAGAACGAGCCATTGACGCCAGGCAACGAGCGGAAGTGTAGCTCATGAATAGCACCCGACGTGGGCTTGAAACCACTATCGGGATCTTCAGCGGTAATGCGTCCAGCAACACAGTGACCAAGAGGTTCAATCGGCGTAGAATTATCGAAATCGATTGCAGAAACACCGAGAACATCATCTTGCTTGAAGAAGCGACGAATATCGGGAATCTTGTTCAAAGGAATGCCCATAGCCAATTGCAATTGCACCGCTGGCAAATTGACTCCTGTGATTTGCTCCGTCACTGGATGTTCTACTTGCAAACGCGGATTTACTTCGAGGAACGAGTACTCGCCAGTTTTAATGTTGTACAAGTACTCCACCGTACCGACGCCGCAATAACCAACCTTTTTGGCCAAGCGGACCGCGCCTCGCTCCAGCTCTTCGCACAACTCACGAGGAGCGACGGTAATAGGACCTTCTTCGATGATTTTCTGATGGCGACGTTGAACCGAGCAATCGCGTCCATACAGTGCCACCGCTTGACCGTGCGCATCTGCTACCATTTGTACTTCCAAGTGTCTCGAATCGATGCTCAACTTTTGGATGAAAATCGGAGACCCGGGTACTTCAGCCTTGACTTGATCAAATCCAATTCGAAGTTCTGTCATGTTGTTCACCTTGCGAATACCCTTGCCACCGCCGCCCTCAGAAGCTTTGATCATGACAGGGAACCCAATCTTTGCCGCGCTCGCTTCGGCTTGGTCAACAGTCGCCAACGTCGCTTGCATTAACACTTCCTCCGGAATGGATATTCCAGGAACTGTCAATCCTGTTCCAGACCAAGGAATGACATCTACGTCGCACGACTGCGCGAGTAAGTTTGCACAAATCTTGTCCCCTACGGCATCCATCGCGCTCGCAGGTGGACCAAGGAATGCGATACCGTGATACTCCAACTGACTCGGCAACTGCGGATTCTCGCTCGCGTGTCCCCAACCCGGCCAAACCGCATCCGCACCGCACCTCCGCGCCACCTTAACGATGAGATCGACATTTGCATAGTTGTTTCTGTTACTTCCACCTTCAACTGTAATGAATTCATCGGCGAGACGAATATACCTGTACATGAAATTGCGCCGTATTCGTCAGTCTCTTCGCGTCTCGTCGTCTCCCGTCGGCGCGTCTCGCACACTTCCATCCTTTGCGCACAATCACAAACGCCATCTACTTCGCGTGTGCAGTCGGCTACGTCACGTACTCTGCATTCGCGGTTAAATCTTCGGGCGTCGCCATGCACACGAGATGTAAAATTTCTCTGGACTTGAACGTCTCGTGAGCCCACAGTCTCATTGAACGAATCGCCTTCACAGCGCCCACTGTGTACGTGCGACAAGCAACCGCGTCAGTCGTGAGAGTTGTCGTCACCGCGAGATATATCAATAAAACAAAACACGATTCGCATTCATGGCTCATCGAGAGCGATGTATCGATGCGTCGTGCATCGCTAGAGTGCGAGTGCGAGTCCAGAGAGCTCTGAGAGGCGTTACGCCCGAGTCTCGAGGATATCCACAACAACATCCGCGCTCTGGACTCGTGCGCGTCGCGCGCGTCGCGTGTATGACGTACATCCGTTATTAGCGATGAGAATCTTTCGTATCGTTCTCGTGCCTCCTCGTGAAAGCACGTATGATTCGTACGCGGCGTCCAAGTCTCCGTCGTCTCGTCCAGACAAACCTGGAGGCGCATGGTGCTGACGAGACGCCGTGGACGACGACGACACCGTGGACGACGACGGTGGGGCGCCGGTGTCGGGTGTATCGTGCACGACAACGACGTCATCATGCGTATTATGCATCGATGACGCACTGGTGTGCGGCGCACCCACGCCCATGGTGAACCGCGCGTGGGGCGTTATGCGGTCTTGAGACCACTCGCGTGGGTTGGCCAAACCGGTGTTGGAGCTAAAAATACAGACTGACACAGAGGGGCTGTGGATGCGGACACGTGTTAACGAAACATGCACACACGCACGTCATTGATATTACGATGACTATGAACGAGTTTGGTGTTATACATTACAAGGCGAATTCACGAGCGGACATGCACGTCGGCGGCGTCATCGTGCGTCATGCCCGAGGCGCGCGCGTCGTCAGCCGCGTTGAAGAGCCAAGGCATCTTCTGCGTCACGTGCGACACTGGATCGATGAGCGGACTCAACAGTTTCAACACCGGTGGAGCTAAAGACACTTGCGATACAACGAGTGGAAGCACGAACACACTCATGGTTATTTGAAACGCCACCGAGATGTCGTCGTCATCCCAGAACGATGTACACAGTTCGTTGTATGCATTCAATAAAACACGGTGCAACAGGTAGGCGACGATTGTGCGTGATCCATAAGATGTGAACCAATACTTTTCCATGGGCACGGTGAGCATGAACGCCATCGATGCAAAACTTACGCACACGTACAACACCACACGCAGCGCCGCTTCTCGGATAGGATCGTACCACGACGAAAATCCATACGGCGCCGCGACAAACACCCATTCCTCCACTTCATCAAAGGGCACTCCCAAGTACTCGGCTAATCTGAACGCGCCGAAAATGACGCCGACGGCGGCCCATCCAACAGTCACGCGCAACCACACCGACATGTTTGTAAATTTATCTAGCGTCGCATCAACATGCTTGCGTTTCACCGCGACGAGGCCGACGTAAAAATAGAGCCCAAAAGTGCACGTACGTTGCCAGTCTAAAAATCTCAACCCATTCGCCGTCACTGGCGTGTCCGTGAACCCAGCCAACACCGCGACGGCGATGACAAACGTATAGATGAAGCCATCCTTCATTCCACCAAACAATAACACGCTAGATCGCCATATGTACAAGGCGAGTAAAAACCAGGTGACGCCGACTGGGCTCCACCACTGCAATGGCCGCACCGTGGGGTAGTCGACTAATACGTACAGCGCCTGCCAGACGACCCAACCACCGAGTAAACTCGTTGACGAATGCCGTACTTTCTTGAGCATGATGTGCGCCTTGGTGTCGTGCACTCGTGCTATTTCCAACCAACTCTTGCTTTGATATCCGGCAATAATCGTGAACAAAGGCATCACAAACAACCCCAAAGTCAAATACCATGCACGAAAGTACGGTAGCATAGGATTCAAAACCTCAATTTTAGTCTTACGAACGCTCCACGATTCGGCATCGACGATGACTGCGCGAGATAAAAAGTCTTCCAACGCGTGCACCCAGACGACGCACACGATTAACAAGTATTTTGCGTTCTCGACATACGTCGATGACGGCGTGAGCGACGGCGATTCATCCTCGACCGCGGACTCAATCACAGCATCGTCATCGTCATCGTCGTCAATGGCTGCACCATACGATGACGGCGTCGCGTTCGCCTTAAGTGCTGCAAGCAAGGACGCCATGTCGACCGCGTCAACACCCAAGGACCGATGACCACGATCGGCGGCGGGTTGTCGTTCTCTACGCGCGCGCGGGCTCTTGAGATTTTGACGACTGCAGTGCACTACTGTCGTGCGCGCTTCGCGTTCGTGGCGTCGCGGTCACCTCGCACGTCTACCGCGAGTCGGTGTGTGAGTACACTGTGTGTGTGTGTGCGTGTTTGTTTCAACTTGGTGCTCTTGCATGTTTGGCCTCGAGAGGCGTCGATAGCGCACACGTGTAGGCGCTTCTATTCGACACGTACGCTTGATTACGCTAATACTATCATTTAACTATAATTCTATGTGTTTATCAACTACTTTCCTACCGCGTCGTCGTCGTCGTCGTCGTCGTCGTCGTCCTTCTTCTCCTTGTCCTACTTGCGTCGAGCCGCGCGTAAGCCCGCGATGTGCGGCTCATCCTCCTTGGCGTCAGCCGTCGATGTCTTGTCGCCACCACGAGAGCTACTGCTACTGCTCTTACGTTTACGCTCATCGTCGTCGTCGTCGTCATCGCGAAACCCGAGCTCTTGGAGTGGCTGCGTCGCCATCAAGTCCCGTTTCATGCGGCACTCCAAATACGACTTGGACAGACCTTGGCACGCCTTGGCGTCGTTGGCGTTTTCGCGTAAACATTCCACGTACGCCGCGGCCAGAGGCTTGCACTCGGCGAAATGATCGAGTGGGAACACGCCCTTTTCGGGCGCCAACGCCGCGGCTGAGCGAAAGGACGGCGTACTCATATCGCACTCGAACGAGAGCGTCGCGCTGTGTCGCGCGTCACTCCGCCGCTGCCGACGATGGATTACAAGGCTGATGCCCGGCGGCGGTTTGAAAGCCATCGCGCGGCGTCGAGGCGACACCGCGGACGTGGACGTGGACGCGGTGCGCGCGTTGGCGTCGGCGTCGACGACCGAGACGGCAGTGACGACGACGGTGAGAACGCGACGACGACGTCCCAACTGTTTGACAGCACACATCGTTCGTCGCGCGACACGTCCACGACCAGAGCGCGGCATGGGGCGAACGGCGCGACCGGTGATGAAGACGTTTCTAGTTCTGGTGTGAGCGACGATGACGGGTACGAGCGCGCGATGACTCGCGGGGCTGATCTCGAGTTGTTATTGCGCGACGCTTCGCTCGCGTGCTTGCCTCGGCAAAACAGAGACTCGACATATTTCGACGTGAACTGGACAATTGATGCGTTGAGGAATATCGAGCGTGATCTGGGCGTTGATTCGAATGGTGGCGACGTCGCTGGCGCGCTCGCAATCGATTGCGACATGTTATCGAGGCATTTAGAGGCGGCAAGTTTGGCGCAGCTTCTCGGTTTGCCGAACGAATACGAAGTCGAATGTGGTATTGATGGACGTCCGGGTGTCGCACTGACGCCCTCAGTGCCCGTCGCGAGCGTGGCACCTGCATCGAAAAAGGTAGATATAGATGGCGACTTGAATATGACGCCTACGACAGAGGCTGTGCCTCCTAGGAAGAAGGACGTCGTCGACGCCGATGACTGGTTAGATGAGCTCTTAGACGACGAACAGCTGTAGCTAAATAGCCAAACGATTTTAGAATACACAAATTGCTAGTATGCATCCAAGGTGAAAGGAACTAACGTTATGGGAAATCTCCCGCACGTCGCTATAGTATGAGTTCCGTTCGACCGTCTTCGTACGCTCCGCACACAATGTCAATGCATTTCGCATCATTCACGCGCGTAAAGCCGTACAAACGTACTTGTGTCAACGATGCGTGGTGGTCCTTTGCGCGTCGTTTTATATATAGCGTACCGTATTGCATTCTCCCTCCCTCGTCGTCGAGTCGGTCGGACAGATGTTTCGTCTGCGTATCTCAGCGAGTTTCGCTGCATTTTACGCGGAGTCGATTTCTTCGCAAAACTATCAATCGATGCTCTACGTTCGCTGTCTTCGAGCGCGATGCAATGCAAACCGTTCTACTTTCGTTCTTCACAGGTCGGCGTGTTGTTTCGTTTCGCCCTCATCTTTCAATTCTCTAAAGTCACCTCCAAGTTCTTCCTCGAGTTCGCAAAGTTTGTCGTACATGTCTTTGTCTCTTGTTTCCGGACCCATGCAACTCGGCTCAACGTCCACCAATGAATGATCGCCTGATTGAAGCAAGCGTTGTTTGTAAATGCGCTTGACTTCATCTGGGATGAGTTCTGAATAGTCGCCGAGTAGCTCTTCATTTAATCTAAACAGTGCATCCCACATCGACAATCCTTTCATGTCTTCAGCGCGGATGCGTTCTTCGGCTGTTTTATCAGACGTATCCGCCTCAAGGCGCTTCGCGTGCACTTGGCGTAGTTGTAACGGAAAATCACGAAGTAGTTGCGGATTGGCATCGAAGATTTTGTACCAGAGTTCGTGTCCTGGGATATCTTCAACATTTACGCCATTTAATGACCGATCGCCGATGCCTTCGAGATGTTCAGCGAACAGCCGTTTACACTCAAACGGAAGGTCGAAAAGCAATTCGTGATTTAGACGCCACAGTTTCTCGTAAAGTTCATGTCCTGAGATTGCGCTTATGTCTACTTTATCAAGAGAATGGTCACCGCAACGTGCGAGACGTTGTAGATATGCGCGTTTGAGCTCTCTCGGAAAGTCGCGCAGGAGCGCGTGGTCGTAATTAAAAATCTGCTTCCAAAGCTCCAAGCCGCTGATGTTTTCCAAGGCGATATCATCGAGAGCGTGGAATCCCGCTTGAGAAAGACGTTCTTTATAAAGCTTTTTCAACTCGTTTGGGAAGTCCGTGATCCAGATTGTTGACCACTCATAGCAAGTTTTGACAAACGAATGGCTGGCGCATACGGCTGGCGTCAGTGTTGCATTGGGTACGTCCAATCTCGCGATGCGTAAGAACTCTTCTGTTAGAAGCATGCGGCCATACTTTTCTTGCGCGCTCTGCGCATCGGCGCTTTTACCAACATCCAGGGTGCCAAACGCAGAGAAATCGTCAACATCCAAACCAAATTTCCGCTCTTTTGCGTGCGCCCAGAAGGATACATCGTTGTAACACAGAGATTTCAGCGTCTTGCAAGTACAAGACGCGCGAGCGACGTCTTTCGGATCCAAGAGCATGAAAATGTTATGCCAGATATCTGGTAAATCCGGCAGTGGGAAGGAAGAACAATTCATCGTTCTCGAGGCGTACAATGAGGTTGGCGCGTGAGCGCTCCATCGTTTACAGCTCCATCGTTTACAGCGCACGCAATACGGATCATAGGTAATACTGAACCTATTCAGTACGTACTAAACATTGCAATATTGTGCATTCTACTTTGCTTCTACGTTCCTATTGCTACGCTATTCTTTTTCCTTATCTTGACTGTGGTGCGCCGAAATGACAAAGGGTGCAAGAGACGAAACGAAAATGACACCCCCGCCGATTACAGCATTTGTAGACATCGTTTCGTTGAGGAGCGCTACCGATAGCACGGCGTTGAACGCAGGCGTACTCGCATATATGATTTGCGCTTCCGCGGCTGGAACTCCAGCTTGCCCTTTAATTTGGAGATAGTTTGCCAACGCTCCCGGTACGAGCGATGAGAACACGACTGCGGCGAAGACCACTGGTGACGTCAAGAATGTAAAATCGGCCACGTCGATACCCCCCGACATGAGCGCAGTAGAGATGTACCAAAACATCATGACGCACAACATCACGAAGGATTTGACGCCAATCAAACTCACAGAATTAAATTTTCGTGCGTACGTCGACGCGCGTAATGTGAAAAGCGCGTAGCACATCGCCGCCAAAAACGTTGCTACGTCGCCTTGAAGCGCGTCGGGCGGTACGTTGCTGACGACATCGCTCGCGATATCCACAGAGTCCGCACCAATTAGTAAGACGCCTAAAAATGTCATCGCGCAAGCGGCCCATGTTACGTCGTCTACGACGTCGCCTTGAATCACAGCCATCGCCGGCACAATCACTGACAAAGCTCCCATAATAAAACCGCTATGCGCAGAGGACGTATGATCAAGGCCCCACGCTTGCAAAGCGGTTCCGCCTGAATTGTAAATGCCGAGCTCTAAGGCTGCCCGAGCTGTTGCCAACGCATCCGCTTGTTCATCGTCATCAGACGCTAGCGTTTGACGAAAGGTGTTTTGTACCGACGCCATGAACGGAAGCGTCGCTATGAAAATGCGCACCATTGAAAGCGCAGCTGGTCCGGGTGGATTGTCGGAAACGAATACATAACGCAACGCTGGGGCGTACGTCGCCCATAGCAGCGGCACACATAGGAGAATCAATCGCGAGGTGGCAGAGGAAAATGCCTGCTCGCTTTTATCCACGACCGCCACCGTCTCTTCAACCTCTAA
>Ga0181598_1001512_pt1 | contig 22622 bp, 16 predicted proteins | sample 041ome_4_FD_153295 | JGI IMG/M metagenome (GOLD analysis project Ga0181598, IMG submission 153295) | Coastal salt marsh microbial communities from the Groves Creek Marsh, Skidaway Island, Georgia - 041404US metaG (spades assembly) | ecosystem: Environmental > Aquatic > Marine > Intertidal zone >... | reverse complement strand
ATAATAAAGAATGTATGGAGTGTAGATGTCTTTAATATTTAAGAAAGCAGCAAGAGAAAATTTATCGAATGTTTCGGTGTATATTGATGATACAACGAATACATCACCAAAGTACTTTAGAGTATCAGATGTTCCTCAAGTTTTACAAAAAGGTAAGAACTTATTAAGGATATCAGCACACCCTACTAATTTGGTAGAAGGTTCACAAATTCTTGTAGATGTAAGGGATTCGAATGGAAACCCAATATACTTTGAAATACCCGATTATTTGGAAGCAGATAAGAGTAGGGTAATTTCAATTTGGATTTATAACGATAAAGGTGATGATAATACTGCAAATGGAGATGCAGTAATTACTTTAGTTGGTATCTCAAAGGTTGGTAACAATGGAGAACCAGTACCTGAGAGATTCAGAGGTAAACCTAATGTTAGATGGCAAACTACTGTAAATGTAGATAGAGATAGGAAAAACACATCATCCGTAATATTCAAATCAGATGAGCTACCAAATGTTGTAATTTCTGAAAGTATTGAGGTTTATAGAAATCAACCCCAAAGTGGAGATGGGTTACAACTCCAATCTCAAACAGGTAGTGGTGTTAGATATTTATACAGAGGTACTACACCAATTGTACAACTTACAGATGGTTCTCAATTCAATGAAGAAATGTTGGGATACCCATTCGTACTATCAAATTACGAAACCCCTGCAGACCCCGTATCAAATTATCCTAATGCGAATAGTGATACTTTTTATAGTTCATCTATATCAAATTTAATAGATGCAACCACTGCAGTTCTATCAACACCATACACAACATCATTTGAAGATAGAGACCAATTAGTACATACATATCGTAGTATTGAATCTGCAGATTATAGTATACAATACTTTCAGAGCGGGTCTAATATATTAACAGAAAACCAACGTTCTTTCGCAAACCTAACTTTATCGAATATAAATCCAATAGCAGGTGTAGTTGATAAAGTAAAAGTATTGATTAAATCAGATGGGTTACCAGGTGAATACGAATTACTAAATGAGGTAACTGTACCATATAGTTCATCATTTAGTGTAAAAGTACCAATCCCATCGGAAAACCTACAAGACCCAAAATTATTAAAAATACAATATCTAAACTCTATTGGTGAAATATCAAGAACTGAAACCATTACAAGTCCATTTGTATTTCAAGGTGGTAACTTTTACTTTGGTGGTGGGGATAACCTTATAACAGGTTCTATCTTTATATCAAACGCAATTGGTAGTGGTATTGAAGTGGGTGGTGCAAGCAGTGGATTCATGCGTTCAGTTGGATTCGAAGGACAAACTTCAGCATCATTAGGTAAGGGCCCAGGTGGGTTCATTATTTATAGTGGTTCTAACGCATTAAGAATCGGTGAGGATTATCTACAAGGTGTAGGTATGCAGATGATTGGTGATAACGATGATAGACACTTTATATTCACAACACATAATGGTGGTTTATTAGATGTTAAAACTGATAAGTTCTTTATTGGTACATTAGATTCTCAGTTCATTAGTGGTTCGGATAGCAATATTGAAATTAGTTCATCTTTATTCCATTTAGACCCACAAAACAACTTATTAGTGATTGGGGCGGATGCAGTAATCAATTCTGATTTAACTGTTAATAATCTTAGAACACCCGCCATAATTAATGGGTCTCCATCAACTCGTACAAATTCATCATCTTCTATTGATTCAGATGGATTTGCCAGATTCGTATCAGCATCTATTGGTGGGTTCGAAGTATCAGAAACTCAAATAAATTCATCAAATGATAATTTGATTCTGAAAGATAGTGGACAAATCACAGGTTCAAATGTACAATTTAGTGGTGGTGAAATTGCAGGATTTGAAATATCCACATCACAAATAAATTCTACAAACGATAATCTAATCCTAAAGGCAAGTGGTCAAATTACCGCATCTGATGGATTCTTATTTGGTAATAAAGGTACATCTCAATACGTTCAATTTGATGACGGTAACTTAGTTGTTAGAGGTGATTTATCAGTAGACCAAATATTCACACCAGCAACAATCGATGGTTCACCTGCTAATATAAACAATGCAAGTTCATCAATCACATCGGATGGTTTTGCAAAGTTTGTATCTGCATCCATTGGTGGTTGGGATATAACAACTTCCTCAATAGAAGGTGGAAACCTTTTAATGAAACCAGAAGGTATTCTACAAACAAGAGATTTTGCAAGTGGATTGAAAGGGTGGAAGATTTCATCTGAAGGTAATGGTACTGCTGAATTCGAAAACGTTCGAATCAGAGGTACTATGAGAACCACAACATTTGAAAAAGAATCAGTAAACGCAGTTGGTGGACAACTATGGGTTGCTAATTCAACAACAATCACAGGTTCGGTTGTAGCTGCAGATACAACAATGTCGGTAAAGAATGTTAAAGGGTTCGAAGAAGGTGAAATTGTTTTAATTAAAAAAGTAGATAATAGTGGATTCCAAACGGAATATGTTTATATCAACTCATCTTCAATTGAAGGTGACCAAAGTAACGAAGATGAAAACTATGGTAAACTATATGTAACAAGAGCATATGGTAGTGGTTCACAAGGAGATTACGTTGGAGATTTAGCATCAGTATCACAATCATATGAAGATGGCCAGGTAGTTGTATCAACTGGTAAAATTAATACTGGTTATATTAAATTGAACGCAAACCCATCTGATACTGCAACTCCATATATTGATATTGTGGAGAGAACTGGTTCTGATTTATTTGATGTAAAGCTTGCGGCAAGATTAGGTGATTTAAGTGGGTTGGCAAATTCATCATATGTTTTTGGTAACTCTAATCCAGGATTTGGTTTAGCAACCGATAACGTATATCTACAAGGTGGTATTATCGCAAATACAGGTTCTATCGGTGGGATTAATATGGAAGCCGGTAAACTCTACAATGGTAATGGAACATGGGCTAACTCAAACACTGGATTCTACATTGATTCAGCATCCAACTTCTCATTGGGTGATAGACTTACTTGGAATGGAACATCATTAGTAGTTAGAGGTCAAATCCAATTAGCGGATGGGACTAGTGTTGAAGAAGCAATCAACGCAGTAACTGAATCATCAACCGCAAGAGCATTATCTATTGGTGTTGATTCTCAAGTGTATGCATTCGATAACTCAGCAGATACAACAGCAACACCCGATACAATTGTATTTACAATAAGTCAACAAAACTTAACTGGAACTATAACAACATCTGATATCACTATCACAAAAAATGGTGGTAGTACAATCACAACTCCAACATTAGGTGGAGTAGTTACCGATGGTTCTGGTCAATTGAGTGGTAGTTTATCATTCTCAGGAGAATCATTAGCAAAATCAGATTTACCACTAACTATTGAAGTATCGAAGGATTCATTATTAGATACAACCACAATATTCAAAGTTGAAGGTGGTGCTGATGGTGCCGCAGGCTCGGATGGTAATGATGGTGCTGACGGTAGTGATGGTACTGATGCACTAACCGCATTCTTAACCAACGAATCCCATACATTCCCATCTGATGTTAATGGTACTATTTCATCATTTAGTGGTGGTGAAACTGATATGATTGTATTTCAAGGTGTAACGGATGTTACAACTGATTATACATTCAGTAGAACAAGTAATACTGGAGTAACATCGACAATTGCTGACAATACTGTAACTATTACGGCAATGTCTCATGATAGTGGTTCAGTTATCATAACCGCAACATCCGCAAGTGTTACACTAAACAAAACAATGTCTTTGGCAAAATCAAAACAAGGTAGTGATGGTTTAGATGGTGCTGCAGGTGCTAACGCCAAAACATTAGTTGCAAGTGTTGATTCCCAAGTATTTGCATTTGATGATTCTTCTGATACAACTGCAACACCAACTGAAGTTATATTCTCATTTAACCAACAAAACCTTAGTGGTACGATTGGAAGTGGAGATATCACAATAACTACTGCACAATCAACAAATGTAACTGGATTTAGTTTAGATACAAGTGGTGTAACTGATGGGAGTGGTATTGTAAGTGGTTCACTAACATTTAGTGGTGCATTGAGTAGCGGTGGTTTGAATTCAACAAAAGCAAACTTACCTGTTACAATTTCAGTATCCAAAGATTCATTAAGTGATAGTGTTAAAGTGTTTAGAGTGGAAGGTGGTGCTGACGGTGCTGACGGTGTTTCAACTACTGGTTTTCGTATAGAGTATTCTACATCTACAACAGAAGCAGACCCTGGTTCGGGTAAATTTAGATTTAACGCCGCTGACCCTGCTGCAGCTACTGAAGTTTATATAAGTGAAACAGATTTAGATGGGTTGGGAGTAGCGCCATTATTAAACCAATTAACATCATCAACAAATACTCCTAACAAATCTATAATTACATTTAGACAAGAAGCAAATCAAGCATATTACGATTCAGCATATGTAACCGACCAAACAGATAATGGTGGGTGGAGAACGGTAGATATTACACATATTGATAAAAATGGTTGGGCTAATTTAAGTAATGGGGATAGTACATTTATGGCTATTGCCGTTTTAGGTGATAGTGGTGAGGCTGGAGCAGATGGTGTAGATGGTGTTACTACATTCCTTACAAATGAAGCACATACATTCGCTGCAGCAACCGATGGTACTATTGTATCTTTTGTTGGTGGTTCTACTGATATGGAAGTATTTGAGGGAGTTACAAATGTAACATCAAATTATACAATATCAGCATCTAATGGTGCTGGGGTAAGTTCATCACTTGCACCACCAAAGACAGTGAATATCGGCGCACTTGCAAATGATAGTGGTTCGGTTATTATAACTGCAACCTCTGCTAGTGTTTCTTTATCAAAAACAATGAGTTTAGTTAAATCTAAACAAGGTGTTGCTGGTGCTGATGGAACATCTGCTAAATTATTGATTGGTAGTTTAGATTCACAAGTATTTGCATTTGATGATACTGCAGATACTTCGGCAGACCCAACATCAATTATCTTTAGTTTCCAACAACAAAACCTTAGTGGTACAATTAGTAGTAGTGATATTACTATATCAACCGCAGGTGGAAATGTTACTAATTTTGATTTTGATAATAACGATGTTAGTAGTGGTACTGGTATTGTAAGTGGTAGTATATCATTTAGTGGAGCATTAAATACAGGTGGTTTAAATTCTACCAAATCTAATTTACCTGTTACGATTACCGCTACAAAAGATGGATTGGAAGATTCTGTAAAAATATTCAAAGTAGAAGGTGGTACTAATGGTGAGAATGGTGCAGATGGAACTGATGGTGTATCAGCAATTACGGCATTCTTAACAAACGATTCACACACTTTACCTATAAGTTCATCAGATGAAGTTATATCGTTTACTGGAGCAAGTACTGATATTATAGTTTTTCAAGGAACATCGGATGTTACTAATGATTACACAATCAGTAGAACTGCGCCAGCACATATGACAACAACATTGGTTGGTGATACTGTAACCTTAACAAATTCAACAACACCATTTACAGGTTCTATTGTAATAACCGCAACATCCGAAAGTGTTAGTTTGGCAAAAACAATGTCAATCTCAGAAGCAAGACAGGGTGAAACTGGAGCACAAGGAGAAGCTGGTGCTGATAATCAAGATTTCACTTGGGCTAATGAAAACCTAACTGGTGTTGGTCCGATTGCATCTCCTGGTCTTTTAATGACTTCAAATGTATTTGGATTCCACGATGGTATCGCAGGTGCAAATGGTTCATTAGATGATTTTACATCATACTTAGATTCAGATGGTAACTTCTATTTAGGTAGTGGTTCTTCCGAAGCTCAATTTGTTTGGGATAACACAACAAAAGAATTATTAGTAAGTGGTTCTAACGCAAACATCACAGTAGATAGATTCTTCTTAGGTGGTGCATCTCAATTTGTTAGTGGTTCAAATGGTAATTTAGAAATTAGTTCATCTAACTTTCATTTACAACCAGGTGGTGATGCAATCTTAAATGGTACTATTTACGCTGATGCTGGTAGAATTGCATCATTCATTATATCATCATCGAATTTTGATGCGTTTAGATTAGTACAAGAGTTTGAACCAATACCAGAACTAAGTGGTAGTATAAATTCATCAACACCAGAAGTACCAGCTGATATAGATACTAGGGCAACCATAACGATATCGGATGTAACTTCATCGAGAATTCCTATTACTAATGTATCATTTGGTTCAAAATCAACCACTATTACATTAGATAGATATGTGTTTGCAGAATCGGGTTCGTTTGAAATATTCTATACAGAATCGATAAATAATTTTACAGGTATACAATCGGGTCAAAAAACTGTTGCTGCTAAATTCCAATCATCTTCATTTGAAGAGTACTTCCCAACTGCATCCATCGCTTCATATTCAGCATCTATAATGGATAATAGATTTAGTCCATTTAGTACAATGTATTCAGATACCTATTTCCTAAATTCAGTAGTAGGGGTACAGGCAATTGCATTTGATTGGTTCACAAATCCTGGTTCATATTCTAAACTTGCCAACCCTGGTGCATTTTTTGTTATTTCTCAATTTTCCGATGATGGTACTGGTGTTGTAACTCAAGATGAAAGGGTTGATTATTGGCCAACCGGAGATGATTTGGAAATGTATGTTGATGTGGATATAAACTCATTAAATGAACTAACGGGTTCTACTACTATCACGGTATCATCATCAGATGTTAGAGAGACAGTTGACGATTGGTCTATAACATCAAATGGCGAATTTACAGTAACATCCAACTATGAGGCTTATGTAGCTAATGATGGTTTTGAGGCATTTATAAATTCATCAGACCCTGTCAATGATTTTGTAAACACATATTGGACTGCATCATATAGTGGTGGTGGAATTTATTATTTATGGGTAAGTAGTGCTACAAGAGATGATGAAGAATATATCGGAGGCGAAGGTCGACGTAGTATAACTTATAGTATGACATCATCGTGGGCAAATCCTAGTTTAACAGACACACCGGATTCTTCACTAACCGTAAGAAATTCTGTATCTAATGGTCTTATATCAACCGCAGAATACAATACTTTAACACAATCACCATTTATTTACATACAAAGTATCGCAGAAGTAGGTGGTGTCCAAGCTACTGATTGGTATAGTGATGTTCTTGGAGATAGATACAATTCTATTGAAAAAATAACGGCACCATCTGCAAGTGCACTTGGTGTAATCAACCAATCAATCAACTTTAGCGAAGGTCAAATTACAAACCAAAACTATAACGCAGGTTCTGTATATGGACTATTATTACAACCAGGTTGGTTTATAAATCCAGATGCACTTGATATAATAAACTCATTGGATAACACCACAGGTTCAATGAATGGTTGGTATGAAATTCAAACCACAGGTAGTGTAAGCGATTATTCCCCATATACATCAGTTGGTAATAAATTTGGATTCCCATTAAAGTTAAGACAAAATAATATTACTACGGTTGTAACCTCATCATCGGAATTAAAATTGAGCAATGGTATATGGCCACAAGATATAGCCGAATCTGGTTCTATTCCACATGATGCAGGTCTAGCCCTTAATACTGAAATCGTTGCACTTGCTCGCGAGGGTGGGGTAAATATAACTTCGAGGTTAGATGCAACAAGAGTTCAAACTGACTTAACTCCGGCAGAATTGGCTGTCATATATCCAAATGAATCTGCATTTACGAATATATCTGATAAAAAGTTTTCAATAAATTACGAAAGTACAAACACATATACTGGTACTGGATTTCATATTGATATGGGATACCAATCAGGTTCATTTATAGAAAAAACTACATTCTCTATAAGTGGTAGTGGTGAGATTAGTTCATCTAAGTTTTTCGTAGATGAAAGAGGTAACATAACAGGTTCTAATGTATTCTTTACAGGTGGTACTATTTCAGGTTCACAATTAAATCTCGTAGCAAATCAATTTGATTTTGGGGATGATGGTGCATATATATCTGGTTCAAATGGTTCATTAATTATTAGTTCTTCATTATTCTCACTAACTGATAACTCATTAGAGGTAAAGGGTGATTTAAGGGCAAGTAGTGGATACATTCAAGACACATATTTAGGTGGTAAAATTGTAGAGTTGGGTGTACAAAACCCCAACGTATCAAGTGTTAGATATCAATTACCATTTATTGAAGTATATTCTACATCATCAACTGATAGAAGATTAACATATTTAACTGGTTCTGCAAGAACAAACTTTCAGGGTTCACATGGTAAATGGACACTATCAGCGGCATTCCAAAATACACCACAAATGTTAGTTACGGGTTCTGCTTTAGATGGTGTTGGTTATCCTGATGAATTTAAGAGTTGGTATGATATAAGTGGTGTAGGTAAAGATTATAAATTTATATCTGACTTTAATACTGAAATTGTATCAGATGCATCATCATCATTAGATAGAAGTTTAATCGGTAATCAGTTAGTATTCAATAAACAAAATACATTTAGAACGGGTTCTACAATCTATAATACAATTACATCTGAAAATATACACATTTCAGAATCATTTGCAAGTTCAAATTATAAGAATGCACATTTACAATTTGCAGTGAGAGGAACTACACACCCATATTCGGGTGGATTCAAAGGATTCTTCCCACAATATAAAGTTGAAATTGTATCTGGTTCTACAACATTCTATGAAAAGATATACAAAGATGAAAACGCAACTCATAAAAATTGGGTAGTATTTGATATTCCGATATCCGATATTTTAACAAATGAAGCAACATCAAATACTGATAAGATAGTTGAAGAGTTATTCAAAGTTAGATTAGGAATGTATTATAGTGGTTCATCCGCAACAGGTACCGTTGGTAGTGGGGTTGAAGGTATGGGGTGGGCTCTTACGGAAATGAGAGTAGTTGAACCTGCCAGAGTTGCGGCAATTGATACTCAAACCATTTACTTCAAAGATACATACTTAACGTGGGATAGTAAAGAGGTAACTGCACACAAAGGACACTTCGCACCAATTATTACATCATCGTTATTTGAATCAGTATCAGGTTCACGATATACATTAGGTAGACCAAAACAAAGATGGCAAACCGCATATCTTAAAAATTCAGTAGATACACTTTCAGATAGAAACCTAAAAAAGAATATAGAAATTTCTCCATTAGGTTTAGGATTTATAGAATCTTTGAAACCAGTTAAGTATGATTTCAAAGATGATAATACAACTCACTATGGATTGATTGCACAGGAAGTATCACAATCTCTTGCTGAGTTTGGTATACATACTGATGAGTTTGGTGGTTATAATGGAACTGAGGGATATTTATCATTGAAATATGAAGAGTTCATATCACCAATGATTAAAGCAATTCAAGACCAACAACAAATAATAAAAGATTTACAAAGTAGAATTGAAACCTTAGAAAGTGGTTCTACTAATTAAAGGATATTTATCATTATGGGGAATCTAATAAAAGAGTGGGTTAAGGGAATCTTAACCGAAGATATAAAAAAAGAGGTAGTTGTTTACGCAGGTAGATTTCAACCATTCCATAAGGGACATTATGGTACATACCAACACTTAGTAAAAAAGTTTGGTAAAGATAATGTTTACATTGGAACATCTAATAAAACCGATAACATCAAATCACCTTTTAAATTCAAAGAAAAGAAAATGATTATGATGAAGATGTTTGGTATCCCATCGAGCAAAATCGTTGAAATTAAAAACCCATATGCACCTAAAGAAATTATTGGTAAGTTCGATAATAAAACAACGGCATTCGTAACTGTTGTTGGTGAAAAAGATAGATACAGATTAAAAGGTAAATACTTTGAACCATATCATCCAGATAGAATCGATAAGGGATATGAGGATAAGGGATATGTTTATGTAGCACCATCAAGTGGTGGTGGTATGAGTGGTACTGAAGCGAGAAAACTTTTATCACAAGGTTCTGAATCTGATAAAATCACTGGATTCAAAAAAGTGTATGATGGTAAATTCGATTCTAAAATCTTTACATTAATTACAACACGATTAACAAAGATATTTGGTAAGATGGAATCATTCTTATCAACATTTGATTTTAATGAACTAATCTCAGAAGCATCCGCAACACCAGCTAGTGGAAAGAGTGTGGTTGATGATGGACCGGGATTTACATATGGTAATTCAAAAACATATAAGAAAATTGGTAATGATGCAGCAGAGGCATTAGGGTGGCAAGTTGTGGATTATATTTTAGGAAACGATGATGATTCAATCTACGCAGATGATAACAGAAGTATAGACGATAAATACCCAGTATCATATTTCCCATCTGGTAAAGCAGGTTTGGATGCACAATCACAAAGATATACTGATTTAAAAGGTTCAAAAGCATATAAGGCATGGTCTGATAAAATAAAGGGTGTTGCAACCTCAGTTGGTTACAAACTAATAGATTTCTTAGATGCTGAAGAAGCCAAAACAAATAATCCAGATGAACCAACTAAAGAAGAATCTCCAAACTTTACTATTGATTCCGAAACTGAACCTCTAAAAGAAGGTTTGATTATGGAAGGTGGTGCATATGGTCATATGAATCACCCATTCGATATCGAAATGAATCTTACATTTGGTGATTTAAAAACTATTATATCAAACGCACTAAATGGTAACTTAGAATTTGCAAGAGAAAAAACCGATGGACAGGCATTAGCAATTAGTTGGAGAGATGATAAAGGTTTAATCGCAGCAAGAAATAAAGGACACCTAAAAAATAGTGGTGAAAACGCATTAGATATTAGTGGAGTTGCATCTAAGTTTCAAGGTAGAGGTGGTTTAACCGATGCATACAATTTTGCTATGAAAGATTTAACATCAGCGATTAAATCACTATCAAAAGCACAAAGAGATAAGATATTCAAACAAGGTTCATCGTTTATGAACTTAGAAGTTATCTATCCAACTTCAGTTAATGTAGTACCTTATGGACAACCATTATTAGTATTTCATGGAACTATGGATTATGATGAATCAGGTGTTGCAATTGGTGCTGATACATCAACTGCAAGAACATTGGCAGGTATGATTAAACAAATCAACAAAGATGTACAAGATAATTACACAATTCAAGGACCACCTGTAACTCAATTACCAAAGAATAAAAACCTTTCATCAATGCAGGGTAAGTTTAATTCACAATTGAATAAACTTCAAAAAGAATTTAAACTAAAAGATTCTGATGGTGTTGCAAATTATCATCAGGCTTGGTGGGAAAATTGGGTTGATAAAAACTCACCATCACCATTGGATAACAAAACTAAAATGGGATTGGTAAAAAGATGGGCATTCTATGATAAATCATTCAGATTAGATAATAAAAACATCAAAGATTCCAAAGTATTAGATTGGGCAAAGAAAACTGATAAACAAGACCAGGCAAAAATATCTAAAGATAATCTTCGTAAGTTTGAAGATATCTTCTTAGGCGTTGGCGCAGAGGTACTTTCATTTATGAGTTCAGTATTAGTAGTGAATCCAAATAAAGCATTGAGAGATATGCAGAAGGAATTGGATAACACAGTAAAAGCCGTTAAGAAATCAGGTGATGTTAAAAAGATTGAAAAATTAAGAATGGAATTAGAACGACTTGCTGCAATTGGTGGTAAGGATAAGATTGTACCAAACGAAGGTATTGTGTTTACTTACAAAGGAAACACTTATAAGTTGACTGGGGCATTCGCATCATTAAACCAAATATTAGGTTTAATGTATTTTTAAATATATTTAGATATTTATATACAAAATAAAGTTATGGCAAAATTAAAGAACATCAAAGCAGTTAGTGAAATGTTAGAGGGTAAACACAAAACCCAAACTAAAAAGACAGTTGCGTTTGATACAAAAGAAGTTGTAAGAAGAGAAGTTGGAGAAGTTTGGGCTGATGATAAAGGTCAGCAATGGGAACAACGTAAAGGTTACAAAGTAAAGGTTGGGAAACTCGCCAAACTCAGAGAAGAGTTAAAAGGATTTCCAAATTGTAGAAAAGATGTTTGTACTTGTACAGACCCTGGTTCTGCTGATTTAAAGATGAAGGCATATCACGGTATGTGTTTAGATTGTGTTACTGATATGGAGCATGATTTAAAATTAAAAGGGGAGTATGAAGAATACGAACGTACAAAACTTTTAAATAATGCTGAGTCTTGGTTGAAGCAGGCAGAGATAGAAAAAGAAGTTCTAAAAACAACAATCAAAGCATCATTCATTAATGAGGATGGTTCTATTGAAGAATGGGATGGTTTATCTGAAGATGAAATCACTGCTAAGATTGATGAAGGTTTTGAGAAGTTTAAAACAAACTTCATTGATAAACTAAAGGGAGAACAAAATGAAGAAAGTAATTAACTGGATTTCGGGATTATTAAAAGATGAAAAGGGTACACCTTCATCAAAAAGATTTATTGGTATCATTGCAGGGTTATCATTATGTATAACTTTATTCGCAAATCAATTTACTGAAGAACATATTGCACCTTCACCCGTTTTAATCAACGCAGTTGCAGCTCTTGCATTTGGAGCATTAGGATTAGCATCAGTTGATAAGATTTGGGGTAAGAAAGAAGAAGAAAAATAAATGAATCTAAGAGAGTACATTCAGAACGTATATGAAACCTACACTAAAGATGGTGTAGAAGAATCACTTGCGTTAGAGTATGTAAAATCTGATATGTACGAACATCTGATTCAAAAGAATATGATGACCGAAGATTTAAGAAAATGGTTCGGTAAAGGAAAGACTGGTACTGCAAGTGGTGGTGGTTGGGATAGATATGGTTCGGATGGTCAGAAGTTAGGTAAGTGTGGTGATGGTAAAGAAGGTGGTGCATATGCCGCTTGTTTATCGAAAGAGAAAGCCAACAAATTAGGACCTAAAGGAAGAGCAACATTTGTAAGAAGAAAACGAGCAGCACAAAAGAAAGCTGGTGATTCTAAAAAAGGTGGAAATCGTAACAAAGGTAAAACACCAACAATGAGTAAAACTGGAGCATAATAATGAAAATAGATATTAAATCAGGTGGACAAAAGTATTCGGTAGATTTCCAAATTGGGCCGGGTAGGGGTGATATCCACTTTACAGCAATGGCAAAATCATCAAAGGATTTAGATGAATTACAAACAGCAATTGTTAACAGAGGTGGTAACGACCAAACCATTGGTGCTATTATTGCAAAAGCAATTGAGAATAAATTGAAACTACCAATTGATGTTGATTATGGATATCAAGGTGCGGGATACGGATTTAAATTAGATTTATATTCTATTTCTAAAAAATTAAAGTAAGGTAGTAATATGGCTAATCCAAAATTAAATAAAAAAGTAAAAGCATTTTTGGATTCGTATCTGAAGGGTACGGATAAGAACTCAGCAGAATATCAACACGCAGTTATGTTGATTCTTAGAGGTGCACTAACAGAAGCTAACTTTCACAGCGAAGCAAGGCAATTAGATAAATTCTTTCCAAAAGCAAAATCTTCTAAGTATGTTGGTACTGATATGGAAACTGTGATTGAAGATAAAGGTATTGATATCGCAAAAGCTGCCAAATGGCATGGGTATGAAATTATCGATGCGTTTGTAGCATACACAAAGAACAATAAATTAGATTCATTAAAAGAAGCATTCTATTCAGATTTTGTATCTGAATTCTTAAAAGAGGTAACTCACTCACATGAGTATGAAGATATGAGTCAAATGGGTGAAGATGAAAATGACCCACAAGAAATTTCAGTAGGAAATTATCAAACAAAATATTTCCACGTTTGTCCTGGTGCATCTAATCTATACAAAGATATAGAATCCAAAGGTGTTGATATGGACATGGCCGAAAGAAGTGCAAGATTACAAGATGCACTTTTCTTTGTAGAAGAACACATTCAGAGAGATGGTTACAAGCCAGAAAGAGATTATGTAATGGTTGCTAAGAACATCGCTAAGAACATTATGAAGATGGCTGAGATGATGGGATTAGAAAAAGAACATGATTACATACAAGGACACGTTGATACGATTGAGAAAGTAGTAAAAGAAAAGGGATTGGAAGAGAGAGTAATGAAACTTACTGAAGAGAATGTTCCAACCGACCCATCTAAATGGTCTTACTACAAATCACAAGCAAAGAAGAAGTTTGATGTATACCCATCAGCATATGCAAATGCTTGGGCAGCAAAACAATACAAAGATGCTGGTGGTGGTTGGAGAACCAAAAAGAAAGAATCAGTAAGTGAAGGTATGGTTGAACCACGTAGAGGGCACAAGTACTATCAGCTAATCAAAGATGCACCTGTAAAATATATTGAATCACAATCAAATCCAACTGGTGCTACTGGTGTTTTACTTCATAATAAAGATGGTTACCTTAAAGGTAAGAAGGGTGCATATGTTATTGATTACTATGATGAACACTTTTACGTTGATTTGAAATCAAAATTCGCTACACCAATCTATGAACTAAGAGACCAGAGAGAGTTAGTAAAATACATACAACCCGTCGGAATGGCGCCTGAATACAATGACTGGAAAAAATATGTGAGAGATATACCATTCACAAACGAATCAGTAAACGAAGCAAGTGTTAGTGATTTTGAGATTGGTGATTTTGTTCACTTTAAATCAAAAAACAAAACTGGTATGGTAGTTTCGGTTAAAGGAAACAAAGTAACCATCAATACTCCTAAAGGAAAAATCACAAGTGATGTAAAGGATGTTAAGGTTCTACACCAAGATAATGTAAACGAAGCATATGTTATTTTCTACGCTAAGAAAAAAGGTGATAAACCATCACAAGCTGCATATAGAGATAAAGATATGGCAGTGAAGTTTGAAAAGGATTTGAAAAAAGATGGTTATATCACAATGATGGTTAATAAAAAAATCAAAGGTGTTGATGAATCAGTAAATGAAGGTATTGAACCACAAATCAAAAAGATTGCATACTACACAGGTACAAGACCCGAAGCAGTTGAGGATTTCGTTTCTAAACATGGATTGAATATTACTAAACTTCTTAAATTTGTTGAAAAGGGTAAACTTCCAGAAAGAATGGCAATTGTATCAGCATTAGCGGGTAAACCAGGAAATCCAGTTCAAAAGAAAATAATCAAACAATTCTCAGAATCAATAAATGAAGATTATTATAAATCTGCATCCGATGCGGCAGATGCTGCAAGAAAGTACGCTGAGAAAAAGGGGTTTGAGATTGATGAAGATGATTGGCAAACTCAAATCGCAATGGGTGGTAAACACAATCGTTTAAGACCAGGTGTTGGTAAAACACATTCATTCTCAGTTGGATTAACAAAGAATGGCAAACCACAAAGAAAAGCATTAAACATTTCATTATATGGAATGGATAGTGGTAAATTCGAATTAACATCATATATTAACTAAGGAATCATATTATGAAAATCAACGAAGGTATAATGTACAATGTGGATAATAAAATCGCATTACATAAAAACCCATACAGATATGGTTCTACAAAATTCTTTGAGTACTACAACGATTTAAGAGCATTAAAATTAGAAGCAGTTTCAGAAGATTTAGATATGTTCCTAAGTTCTGATATTGGTAAGGTTGGTGTATACGAAGGTAACGATGTACTTTTAGATTTTCCAATGTTAGTAGAAGCAGAATATCAGGGTAAGAAAGTTGAACTATCAAAACCAATGAGAAACAATAGTGGTGGTGGTAAGTTCAAAGTATATGTGAAAGACCCAAAGAGTGGAAATGTTCGAATGATTAAGTTCGGTGCCGATAGCGGTGGTGGTAAATTAGCAGTAAAGTTAAAAGACCCGAAAGCAAAAGCAGCTTTCAAAGCAAGACACAAATGTGAACAAACCAAAGATAAAACAACTGCATCATATTGGAGTTGTAGATTACCTCGTTACGCAAAATCATTAGGTTTAAGTGGTGGTGGACAGTGGTGGTAATCCATACAACGAAGTAAGTAAAGGAAACAACACTTACATTAGAGAATTCTCAGTAGATACCGATTCATCAGAATTGGTTTGGCACAGAGATAAAGAAGATAGAGAAGTTACAATCTTAGAAGGTAAGGGTTGGAAGTTTCAATACGATGATGAACTACCATTCGAATTAAAAGAGGGTGATACAATCAGTATCAAAAAGTTAGAGTATCACAGAATCATAAAAGGTGATACAAATCTAAAAATACGTTTATTAAAAAAAGTTTAATATTTATTCTAAACAGTTAAACTTAAAACAAGTATTATTATGAACACAATTTTAGTTATTTTGGCGATTGCAACAGTTTTGGCAATAGCAATCGTTATCTTACAAAAGACAGGTAAGATTAAAGATGAAGATGGTGATTTAATTCCTGATGTTGTTGAGGACAAAGTAGAGGAAGTTAAAGCAGAAGCCAAACGTAGAGTTAAAAGAGTAAAACAAGAACTCAAAGACGTTAAAAAATCTGCAAAAGATTTAAAAGAACAAATTGTTGATGTTGCAGAAGCAGCAGGGGGTTCTAAACGAAAGGGTAGGAAATCAACTAAACCAACAAAGAGTTCTTTAAGAGTAATGAAAAAAGATGAGCTACTTAAATTAGCTAAGAAAGATTTTAAAGTTGAGTTAGATTCTAACTTAACAAAAACAAACTTAGTAAATAAGGTGTACGGATTGTATCACAAAAAATAAATGAATAAATACTTCGGCGATATTAGAAATGTAATAATCTTAGTATTGATAATTGTTATCTTACTAATGAGACAGTGTAGTGGTAGTGGTGAAGTAACACCAACTGAACCAACTATTGTTACAAAAACCGAAGTAAAATATGATACAATTACAAAGGAGATTCCAAAGTATATTCCAAAAGTAGTTACAAGAATAGTTAAAGAGGTTGATACAGTAAATGTACTACAACCGATTGATACACTATCTATACTTGAAGATTATTTCGCAACATATGTTTATGAAGATGTACAAAATTTAGATTCGTTAAATCTACGAATTACTGATAGTGTATCTCAGAATAAAATTATGGCAAGAAATATTCAATACGATTTAATATACCCAACTGTAACCATTACCGAAACCAAATATATCAACGCAAGAGAATTTTATATTGGTTTCGGTTTAAATGGTACACAAAATCAATTTAATTATGTTGGTGGTCAACTCCTTTATAGAACAAGAAAAAAACAAGCATTCGGACTGGGAGTTGGTATCAATGAAAATTTACAACCAATACTATCTACTCAGTTCCTATGGAAATTGGGTAAGTAGTATATGGGGCAGAGTATAAAAGAACTTATTAGAGAAGAGTACGTTAAATGTGCTCAAAACCCAGTTTACTTCTTTAAGAAGTATTGTTATATACAACACCCAAAGAGAGGTAAAATTCTTTTTGATTTGTATCCTTTTCAAGAAGATGTTATGGGTGAGTTTAACGACCACCGATATAACGTAATCCTCAAATCACGTCAGTTAGGTATCTCAACATTATCCGCAGGTTATTCTTTATGGATGATGTTATTCCACGAAGATAAAAACATATTGGTAATTGCAACCAAACAAGAGGTAGCTAAGAACTTAGTTACTAAGGTTAGGTATATGCATGAGAACTTGCCGAGTTGGTTAAGAGGCGATACCGAAGAAGATAACAAACTATCCTTACGATTAAGAAATGGTTCAACAATCAAAGCAACATCAGCAAGTGGTGATGCAGGTCGTTCCGAAGCACTATCAATGTTGATTATTGATGAGGCTGCGTTTATCAAAGGTATTGATTCAATTTGGGCATCTGCACAATCAACACTTTCGACTGGTGGTAAAGCAATTGTACTATCAACTCCAAATGGGGTTGGTAACTTCTTTCATAAGACATGGTTAAAAGGTGAAGGTGGCGATGGTTGGAATCCAATCAAACTCCATTGGACAGTTCATCCAGAAAGAAATGAAAAATGGAGAGCAGAACAAACTCAACTATTAGGTGAAAAGATGGCAGCACAAGAATGTGATTGTGATTTTATTTCATCTGGTTATACAGTTGTTGATGGACAACTTCTACAATGGTATGAAGAAACTCATGTACAAGAGCCGGTTGAGAAAAGGGGGTTTGATGGAAACTATTGGATTTGGCAACAACCAAACTACGCAAAAGATTATATTGTAGTTGCGGATGTTGCGAGGGGAGATGGTGCTGATTATTCGGCATTTCACGTTATTGATGTAGAATCGGTTGAACAGGTTGCAGAATACAGAGGTAAGATTGAAACCAAGCATTATGGTAATATGTTGGTAAATGTTGCAACCGAATGGAACGATGCATTATTAGTAATTGAAAACGCAAATATTGGATGGGCAGTAATCCAAGAAGCAATTGATAGAAATTATTCAAACTTATATTATTCCTACAAAGAGTTTGGATATGTAGATGATGATATTCATTTACAAAAAGGATATGATTTAAAAGATAAATCTCAGATGGTGCCTGGTTTCTCAATGACAAGTAGAACCAGACCATTGGTGATATCTAAGTTAGATACCTATATGAGAGAAAGAGTTCCTATTATTCGTTCTAAAAGGTTGATAGATGAATTGTTTGTATTCATTTGGAATGGTAGTAGAGCAGAAGCACAACAGGGTTATAATGATGACTTGGTAATTTCCTTCTCAACATCTCTATGGGTAAGAGATACCGCATTAAAATTAAGACAACAAGGTATCGAACTCAATAAAAGAGCATTATCATTAACCTCTAAAAATACAGGTGTATTTAGAACGAATCAATCAAAAGGAAAAGATTCGTGGAAGGTAAAAACTGGTAGAGGTGATGAAGATATCACTTGGTTATTGTAAATCTATTTTTTATCATATTTATAGTTTGTAGGGATATTGTAATAAAGAACAAAAATTATGGCAGATAAATCATTATTTAGTAGACTCCAACGATTATTCTCAACTCAGGTAGTTGTAAGAAAGGTCGGTAAAAATAAATTAAAGGTAGTCGATTCATCCCGCTTACAAGGTGATGGTAATCGTAGAGGTTCAGCATACTACGATAGATATGGTAGATTACATGGTTCAAATTCACGAAAGAATTGGCAAACCTACAATGAACGATTTAATTATCATTCAAACAAATTAGAACTATATACTGATTATGAAGCAATGGATAAAGATTCCATTATTTCATCAGTATTAGATATCTACTCAGATGAGTGTACACTTAAAAACGATATGGGTGATGTACTCAGAATCAACTCATCAGATGAGAAACTAAAGAAAACCCTACACAACTTATTCTATGATGTATTGAATATTGAATTCAACCTTTGGAGTTGGGTTAGAGGTATGAACAAATATGGTGATTATTATCTTTATTTAGATATTGATGATGAGTTGGGAATTGTAAACGCATCACCATTATCAGCATACGAAACGAGAAGAGAAGAAGGTTACGATATGGATAACCCATACTCAGTACGTTTCGAAGTTGAAGAACAAAACACAAACGCAATCTCACAAAGAAACAACACTAAGTTTTTAGAATCGTTTCAGGTTGCACATTTCAGATTATTGACTGATACAAACTTCCTACCTTATGGTCGTTCACTTTTAGAAGGTGCCAGAAAGACTTGGAAACAATTAATTCTTATGGAAGATGCTATGATGATTCATAGAATTATGAGAGCACCTGAAAAGAGAATCTTTAAGATTGATATTGGTAATATTCCACCTGCAGAGGTTGATACATATATGCAGAACATCATCGACCAGATGAAGAAAGTTCCTTATGTTGATGAAACAACAGGTGAGTACAACCTAAAGTTCAATCTTCAAAATATGTTGGAAGATTATTATTTACCTGTTAGAGGTGGACAGAGTGGTACTGAGATTGATTCTCTTAGTGGTATGGAGTTCGGTGGTATTGATGATATTGAATACCTAAAGAACAGAATGATGGCAGCACTGAAAGTTCCAAAAGCATTTATTGGATACGAAGAAGGTGTTGAAGGTAAAGCAACTCTTGCACAAGAAGATATCAGATTCGCACGTTCAGTTGAGAGAATCCAAAAGATTGTTCTTTCAGAATTAACTAAGATTGCAGTTGTACACTTATACGCACAGGGTTATGAGAATGAGGATTTAGTAAACTTCGAATTAGAACTTACTACACCATCTATTATTTACGAACAAGAGAAAGCAAATCTTTGGTCTGAAAAAGTAAATCTTGTCAGAGATATGAAAGACCTTAAAATGTTATCTCAAGAGTGGATGTACAAAAACGTATTCAATATGAGTGAAGATGAGTGGAAGATGGAACAATACAGAGTTATCAACGATTTGAAACTTGGATTTAGACACGAACAGATTGAATCAGAAGGTAATGACCCTGCTAAGACTGGTGAATCATTTGGTACTCCACATGATTTAGCATCACTATCTCAGCAAGGTGGTGATGATTCTGAAGGTGGTGGTTCTCCTTTTGGTGAAAATGAAGGTGGTTCACCTGAAGGTGGATATGAAGGTGCAGGTAGACCAACAGAAACTGGTACATATGGTAAAGATAAATCACCATTTGGTAGAGACCCATTAGGTAATAAAGGAATTGATGTAAAATCAGATTCAATACGACATTCTTACAACGCAAATGAAGTATTGAACAAAGAGGTAACTAATTCTATGTTATCAAATATGAAAAAGAAAGTAAAGAGTAAGAAGATAATTATAGAATCTCTTAAAATTGATGATGATATTGTCGAATCATCACTATTAGATGAGAAAAATATATTGAATTCTGATAATTAAGATATTTATAACTAAATATATAGGTTACTCTACCAAAAATAGAAGGAACTAATGAAAAACATTAAGCATAGTAAGTACAAAAACACAGGCATTCTATTCGAATTGCTAGTACGCCAGATTGCGACAGATACTTTGAACAATAAAGATTCAAAGGCAACAGCAATTATCAAAGAACACTTTGGGAAAAAGACGGAATTGGCAAAAGAATTGAAGTTGTATCAATCTGCGATTAAAGAATCGTTTAGTTCAGAATACAAAGCAGGTGAATTTTTAAATATTATCCTAAAAGAAAGGTCAAAACTTACCGAAACTACTCTAAACAAACAAAAATACAACTTAATTAAAGATATTAAGAAGAATTTTGTATTAGAAGATTTCTTTAAGTATAGAGTTTCTAACTATAAGGAGAATGCATCTATCTATAAATTGTTTGAATACAAAAATTCAGATAACCCAAAGCAATATGTTGAGTGTAAATCAACATTGATGGAACATTTAACAGGAAAAACACAAAATTCCGACAAAATTGTTACCACTATCAATGAAGATTACTCAAAACAACCTAAAGAGGTAAGATTATTGGCATGGAAGATGTTAGTAGAGAACTTTAACACCAAATATACTAATTTATCTAATAAACAACGTAATATTCTTAAAGAATATATCGAATCAGTTGATAATTCAGAAAAATTAAAGAGTTTTGTTGTTAGAGAAACAACTGAACTTCAAAAATCACTCAAATCTATTAAAATTACTGATAAAGTAACCAAAATCAAGATTAATGAGGTAATTACCTTAGCATCTAAGTTAAAATCATCAAAAGTTATAACCGAATCACAAGTATTATCATTACTCAGATACTATGAGTTGTATGATGAACTAAAGAGGGTGTTTAAATGAAAAGTTTCTTAAAAGAAATAGAAGATAAGTTTGATGAGTTAGAAGAAGCCAATGTAACTGCTAACTTAGATGGTGGTGAAGGCCCAATCAAAACTCCCCATGCATTTGCTAAGAGTAACGATGAGGATGATTTGGATGATGACCACATTGAGGTATTAGGGTATAAGAAATCTAAGGAGAAAAAAGTGAATACTAAGAAATTAGAAGCATTAGAACGTAAATTAGAGAATAAGATAAACGAAATCTCATATAAAGAGTTTAAGAAAGATGATTCAAGGAAACAACATCAGAAAATAAATGATTCAATCAAAGAAATCAATAGTATGATGTTTAAGTTAGAGAGAATTGTTAATCAAAACGCAAAACTAAAAACCGAAGCAGGTGTACACGCTGGACAGTATTGGGAATCTACACAAAAACGATTTGGAAAAATTTCTGAAAGAATGTTAAAGATTGCAAGACAACTTAAAGAGTTAAGTGCATGAGTGTAAGTAAGAAACATAATAAAAAGGTGCTAAAAGAGGAACTTTCAAATAAGGATTTGGAAGATATTCGTCTACTTATTAGATATGAGGTTGCACAAATTATGTTTGACCTATATAAGAAACGTAAAGTGTGGGATAAGTAATGAGTAAATTATTAATTGATACTATACCATTTAAAATGAGTAAAACTCAAATCAACGAATCATTGAAAGAGAACAATGGTAGGTTGATTGTTGAGGGAGTACTCCAACGTGCTGAGGCTGAAAACCAAAATGGTAGAATCTATCCTACTGAAATTCTCAGAAGAGAAGTAAAAAAGTATATGGGTAGAGAAGTAAAAG
>Ga0181598_1001503_pt1 | contig 22660 bp, 21 predicted proteins | sample 041ome_4_FD_153295 | JGI IMG/M metagenome (GOLD analysis project Ga0181598, IMG submission 153295) | Coastal salt marsh microbial communities from the Groves Creek Marsh, Skidaway Island, Georgia - 041404US metaG (spades assembly) | ecosystem: Environmental > Aquatic > Marine > Intertidal zone >... | reverse complement strand
TCCATCACATCCATCACATCCATCACATCCATCACATCCATCACATCCATTGCTTCAGGTAATACGTATTAAGGTGACATATAATGCATGCTAGCTGAACTTTGAATCTGACCTGATTAATTATCAGGTAATACGAAAAATTGGTGCCAATAGATCTATGAAAAACCAAGCTGTCTTACTTGCCAATCTGGGCTCACCGGATAACGCTGATGTTGCCTCAGTGCGACGCTACCTTAATCAGTTCCTGATGGATCCCTACGTCATCCAGCTACCTTGGATCTTGCGTCGTCTTATAGTCGGCTTGTTTGTTCTACCTTTCAGGCCCAAACGTTCTGCAGAGGCCTATCAGAGTGTCTGGACCGATAGAGGTTCACCGCTGGTTGCCCTGTCCCGGGATCTACTCGCCGCATTGCAGGCAAAAACCGATGTGCCGGTGGGGATGAGTATGCGCTATGGCAAGCCTTCCATTGAATCGGAACTATTGAAACTGGCCGCAATGCCCGGAATCGAGGAAATTGTATTTATTCCCCTCTATCCCCATTACGCAGAAAGCACAGTGACCACGTCTATCGCGGAAGCCGAGCGAGTCATCAAAAAACATGGCTTAAGCGTTACACTGCGACCATTCAAGCCTTTTTATAATCGGCCTGATTACATCAATGCCCTGGTAAAAAGTGCCGAGTCATACCTGGCTGAGAAATCAGCCTATGACCACATCCTGTTCAGCTATCACGGTCTGCCCGAGCTGCATCTTACCAAGGCTGACCCTACCGGTTCCCATTGTATGAAAACCAAAGATTGCTGTAACGTGCCTTCGCCAGCCCATGCAACCTGCTATCGTCATCAGGTCATGGAAACCACACGCCTGTTTGTTGAGCAAAGCGGATTATGCAGTGATCAGTATACGGTAACCTTTCAATCCAGACTGGGACGGGCAAAATGGCTTGAGCCCAGTACCGAGGAAACCTTGAAGGAAATGGCAGGTAGAGGCATTAAGAACATACTGGTGCTATGCCCGGCTTTTATTACCGACTGCCTGGAAACCCTGGAAGAAATTGAATTGCAGGGTGACGAAGTGTTCAAGGAAGCCGGCGGTGAATCGGTCACCCTGGTGCCCTGCCTGAACGCCAGTGAAGAATGGGTTGACACGCTGGCTAACTGGGTGGAAGCTGGATAGCCGCTGAATAACTATCTTGAGATTGCTTATCTTGAAACTGCTTATCCCTGAAATTGACTAGCGGTAACCCATCCGCAAGCTCAGTTTGATCCCAGGCGAAAGCCGCTGGGCTCAAAATCCTTCAGATCCTCGACCAATTGCTCATCGCTGCCTTCATGGAAATCAAGAAACACCAGCACCAGATAATAATTATTCTGGGATAACCTTCTGTGAGTGACTACCTGTCCGGCAACCCTTAATGTTGATTTGTCTTCGGGAATCATGAAATCCAGCGTGGCGGTGTGAGGATATTCATCACTGCCCAGCAAGGCCTCAACCAGCTCGCTATCACAACTGATCTGTATACTGGAGCGCGATATATCCGCACATTCAGATTCGTACTTGAGATTATCCTCAGCGCCATTGAGTCAAAATTTCACCGGAAAAGTGATTGGATATCGTGGAAATGCGCGTCTTTCTTTCATAATTTACCCAAAGCTGTGGTTTCTACCTGTACTTGATATTTTCCTGGAAATCTCTTTTATCTGTAATTAATACCAGATTCTAGAACTCGCTTCTTGCGGAAAATATGCCTAAAACCATAAATCATGATCTGTTTCACACCTCACCTGCGAAGCATGCCGAAAAATGTGAGCTTCTGCACTCATTTTCTCAGGATTCAATGAATAAGGATATCAGTCAAAGCACCATCGAGATCCGGAAAATCAAAACTGAATCCGGCTTGCAGTAGATTATGCGGCACAACACTCTGACCCATCAGTAGCAAACGCTCTCCCATTTCCCCAAAAATGGTTTTCACGACAAATGCGGGCAGCGAGAAAAGTGTTGGTCGGGAAATCACTTTACCAATAGTCTGGGTAAATTGTGTATTACTGACGGTGCCCGGGGCGGTGAGATTAAACACACCACTGAGACTATTATCATCCACCAGGTAATGCACTGCCCTGATCACATCATTCACATGGACCCATGACATATACTGTTGACCCGAGCCAATACGTCCGCCCAGGCCAAAGTAAAAAGGCGGCAGCATTCTTTTCAGCACGCCACCATTTTTTCCCAGCACAATACCAAGGCGGATAATGCATAAACGAATGCCCAGATCACCCACTGCAGCCGCCTCCTTTTCCCAGGCCTCACAAAGCGCATGGGAAAATTCCTCATGACAGGCAGAATCTTCTGTCAGCGGTGTCTCATCATGGGCACCATACCAGCCGACGGCGGAAGCACTGATCATCACTTCAGGACGTTTTTCCAGCCGCGCAAGACACTTCACCAGATGATTGGTCAGCCCAATACGGCTATCCAGTAATTGCTGTTTGCGTTTGGCACTCCAGCGTTTATCGGCAATGCCCTCTCCGCCCAGATTGATGACAGCATCAAAACAGTCACTATTGTCGATAGCACTGAAGCTGCCGATATAGCGCACCTTTTCAGCAAAGGTCCCTTCATGCTTTTCGGGACGACGCGTCACTACAACCGCCTCATGGCCCGCATTCACCAGTTGTGCCACCAACTGTTTACCAATGAAACCGGTACCGCCGGTAATTAGAAAGTTTGCCACGCTACTACTCCTTGCCTATTGATGGTGTCAGCTAGTGTCGATTAACAGCTGGCCTTTACCAGCCAGGCACAGCCTTCCAGTTCAACCCTGTTATCGTTGCTATAGCCACGCAGTAATTCAACCGCTTCCTGGTAAGCCTGTTGTTTTATCTCATCAGGTTGGTCAGCCAGTGCATCGCCAAGAAACAGCGCATCCATGACAAAGCGCGCAGCACTTTCCGGTGTCGCTTCGGCGCCACCTATTTGTTGCTTGCCACGCCACAGGGTTATCTCGAGATTCCTGAAGGAGGCGCTCTCGAGAATATCGCGCAGATAATTCTGGTTACCAAAAGCAAATGGTCCCGGGGCATTAGGCACTGGTGCGGGTAATTCGACATACTTGCCGGCGATTGCCATTAGCTGACCGACCCAGGGTTGTTCTGTGGGCGGTCCCCAGCAGACAAAACTGATACGACCGCTTTCCTTGAGGAAACGACGCATATTTTGAAAAGCAGCATAGGGGTCTTCAAAAAACATGACCCCAAAACGCGAAAACAGGACATCATAATCATTTACGCTACTGGTTGAAGCATCGTCACAGATAAAGTCGATATTCGATAAGCCAGATTCTGCCAGCCGTCGATTCGCGGTATCCACCAGGGTCTGGGAAAGGTCCAGACCCGTCACATGACCATCACCAATCTTGCGTGCAATATCAAAAGTTGTGGCGCCGCCGCCGCAACCAATATCAATAACCCGTTCGCCTGGCCGAAAAGCGGCATACTCAATAGCCGCAGCGCCAACCGGCGCAATCATGCCTTCAAACTGATCGACATAGGTATTCCATTTTTCACCCATTTCGCCGGCCCAGCTGTCCGACTCCATTTCCTGAGGTAATTTATCTGTCATCTTGTTCTCCTGTTAACAGTTTTTGTCTGCCATCAGCCAGACTTGCTCACCATCCCATGGATTGGCATTTTTCCGCAAACTCAGCAGGAAGGCCAGCAGGTTCATGCCGGCAAACAAAGTTTTCATAGTAATAGATAAAGCAGATTGGTAGTCAGGTTGAATTTCAGATAAAAAAAGCAGGCCAACAACCTGCTTTTAATCTGAAAATTCATCGATCAATATTATTTATCCGGCGTTTTTGCCTGGGGTGAAATCAGGGTGGGAAATGGTGAAACATTATCACCTTTGCTGATTTTGCTGACCCCTTCCTTTTCCACTTCATCAATACGAATAATGGCCTGCATGGGAATGAAACTCCGCTTAACTCCGGCAAATTCGGCCTTCAGTTTTTCCTCGCTGGGATCAACCACAAGCTGGGAGCGTTCGCCAAAAATATAATCTTCTATTTCTATGAAGCCATAAAGATCGCTGGAATACACCTGCTTGGCAAAGACTTCGTATATCTCGCCTTTGTTAAGGAAGGAAATTTTATAGATTTCTGTCGGTTCTTTTGTGGAATTAGCCATTGTTGCCTGCTACCTGATGGGTTAACGCTTGCTAATATCAGGCTTTTTTCTCCGATTTCAAGGGCAGTGTAACGACTTTAGGCATAAGTAACGACTTTTCTAGAGAGTTTTTCCTGATACCGCTATAATCCGCCCTCTTTTCGGCAAGTCCCCTTGCCAGACCGGCTAATTAATACGTAACAAGACAAGCTTATGGCGCAGAAAGTATTTATCAAAACCCATGGTTGCCAGATGAACGAGTACGACTCCGCGCGTATGTTCGACCTGTTGCATGAAAATCGCGATATGGAGCGTGTCGATACCCCGGAAGAAGCCGACCTGCTTTTGCTAAATACTTGTTCTATAAGGGAAAAAGCTCAGGAAAAAGTATTTCATCAACTGGGCCGCTGGCGCGAACTGAAAAAGTTAAAACCAGGCATGAAGATCGCCGTGGGTGGCTGTGTTGCCAGCCAGGAAGGCGAAATGATCGGCAAACGGGCGCCCTATGTCGATGTGGTCTTTGGTCCACAGACCCTGCATCGCCTGCCGGAACTGCTGGATGCCTCGGGCGGTAGCAAACCTGTTGTGGATATCAGTTTTCCTGAAATTGAAAAATTTGACCGCCTGCCTGAGCCTACTGTATCGGAATGTCAGGCATTTCTGACAATTCAGGAAGGCTGCAGCAAATACTGTTCTTTTTGCGTGGTGCCCTATACCCGTGGCGAAGAAGTTAGCCGGCCTCTGGATGATATTCTGGCCGAAGCCGTCCACCTGGCAGAGCAGGGAGTAAGGGAAGTAAACCTGCTGGGCCAGAACGTCAATGCCTACCGCGGACTCAGTCATGATGGCGAAATCATCGACATGGCAACCCTGGTGACTTATATCGCCGCCATAGACGGTATCGATCGCATCCGCTACACCACCTCTCATCCAGTGGAATTCAATCAGAATCTGATCGACACCTATGACAGTGTGCCGGAACTGGTCAGTCATCTGCATCTGCCAGTTCAGCATGGCTCGGACCGGATACTGGCCCTGATGAAGCGTAATCACACCGTGCTGGAATACAAATCCATTATCAGGAAACTACGGGGCATCCGACCCAACATCAGTATTTCATCGGACTTCATCATTGGCTTTCCGGGCGAAACCGAAAAGGATTTTGAAGACACCATGAACCTGATCAATGAGATTGGCTTCGACCACAGTTTCAGTTTCATCTATAGCGCTCGCCCGGGCACCCCGGCGGCGGAACTCTTCGATGACACACCAATGGAAGTGAAAAAACAGCGTCTGGCTATTTTGCAGACTCGAATATTGCAGCATGCGGCGACTATCAGTGAAGCCATGGTGGGTACTATTGAACCGGTGCTGGTCACCGGGGTCTCGAAGAAAGATCCAGGCGAGCTGCAGGGCCGTACTGAAAACAACCGCGTGGTTAATTTTCGGGCAGAGTCCAACGCCATCATTGGCCAGATCGTTGACATGAAAATAGCCGCGGCACTGCCAAATTCACTGCGCGGTGAACTGGTTTAATCCATTTCAGTCAGTAGCCATAACCAACGATGGCGCTATTTTGTGCATCCTGACGACCTCGTGAGCAGGCCACCTGATCGATATTTCAATATATTCTTATATATAACAGCATATTAGAGAAATTGAATAAAATTTGGACTGCCTAAAAATTAATACAAAATTCGTATTCAATTGGTATACTCTTCCCATATTTACTGCCTTTGGAGGGCTGTTTTCTCACTACATGACTAGTCAAAACCTTTCCCAGCGTCTGGTGCTGGAACCCGAAAACCCCCAACGTCTTGCTAACCTTTGCGGACGCCTTAATGAACACCTGAAACAGATAGAAAAACGCCTGCTGGTGAAAATCAAAAATCGGGGTAGTGAGTTCATGGTGACCGGCGCTCCCGAAGCGGTAAAAAGCACCTCCAGTATCATCCGTCAATTGTATGCAATGACCCAGAATTCACAGAACCTGGCACCGGATAATATTCATATGGCTATTCAGGAAGGCATCAATATCGCGGCTCAGGAAAACTCAACTGCTGAAAATACCCCCAGCACAGAACAAACCGCAGGCGATAACAATGAGGACAATAACGACGAATTCTTGATATTGCGCACCCCCAAGGCCTCGGTAAAACCCAGAGGTCAAAACCAGAACAATTATGTGCGCGACATCGTGCGTCATGACATTAATTTCGGCATTGGCCCCGCCGGGACCGGCAAAACCTATCTGGCAGTTGCCTGCGCGGTAGAAGCCCTGATCAAGGAACAGATCAGCCGCATTCTGCTGGTGCGCCCTGCGGTTGAAGCGGGTGAAAAACTTGGCTTCCTGCCAGGCGATCTGAGCCAGAAAGTAGACCCCTACCTGCGCCCCTTGTATGACGCGCTCTATGAAATGCTTGGCTTTGAACGTGTGGGTCGTCTAATTGAGAAAAATGTTATCGAAGTAGCGCCGCTTGCCTATATGCGCGGACGCACGCTGAACAATGCCTTTATCATTCTCGATGAAAGCCAGAATACAACCACCTCACAAATGAAAATGTTTCTGACCCGTATCGGCTTTGGCTCCACTGCGGTGATCACCGGCGATGTAACCCAGATTGATCTACCCAAGGGCGCAGGCAGTGGTCTGGTTCAGGCCAGTAAAATATTGGAAAACGTGGACGGGGTAAGTTTTACCTACTTCAAGTCCAGAGATGTCGTCAGACACCCGATAGTACAGCAGGTTGTTGAAGCCTATGATGCCTATGATCGACAGTCCATAACTGAGCTCAACTCTGAGTCCAGCTCTTTACAGAACTCTTCACAAACCTCCTCACAAACCAAGGAAAGTGATCGTTTCAATGAACGTGACCATTGAGTTGATGAACGCCAGCACCGAATACATACTCCCCTCACAACAGGAATTTCAACGCTGGTCTGAAGCCGCACTGAAAGCTGTGCCCTGCGCCAGCGATGATGCCATTGCTGAAAATACCGAGCTGAGTATTCGCATTGTTGACGAGAGTGAGTCCGCCAGCCTGAACGAAACCTACCGGCACAAAAAAGGCCCCACCAATATCCTGTCTTTTCCCTGTTCCGGCGTTCCAGGCACTGATATCAACCTGCTTGGTGACCTGGCTATTTGTGCTGCGCTGGTAAAACAGGAAGCAGCACAACAGTCTAAATCCATTGAATCGCACTGGGCCCATCTCACCGTACACGGCGTGTTACATTTGCAGGGTTTTGACCACGAGGAAGCCGCTGCAGCTGAAGAGATGGAAACACTGGAAATCAATATTATGAATACACTGGGCTATACCGATCCATACCAGGAAATAAAAGGCGATGAGTGACGACCAATCTAGTAGCGATTCGGGAAACTCTTCCTGGATCGGTAAACTGACAAACATGTTCACAGACCAGGTGGATGACACCAAGAGTCTGGTCACCTTTCTACGCAAGGCAGAACAAAACCAGGTCATTGATGCCGATGGACTCAGCATCATTGAGGGGGCCCTGCAGGTCACAGACATGCAGGTGAGGGAAATTATGATTCCCCGTTCACAGGTCGCCACTATCGACATAACTGATTCTCCCGATGAAATTATTCCCAAGGTAATACAGGCCGGACACTCCCGCTTCCCGGTGATCGGCGAAAGCAAGGATGATGTGGTGGGCATATTACTCGCCAAGGATTTGCTGGAACTGGTATTGATCAGTGACCAGCGCAAATTCAATCTTAAAGATGTACTGCGTCCGGCGATTTATGTGCCCGAATCAAAACGCCTGAATATCCTGCTCAAGGAGTTTCGCGAGAACAGAAATCATATGGCCATTGTTATCGACGAATACGGAGGCCTTGGTGGTGTTGTCACCATCGAAGATGTACTGGAACAGATTGTTGGCGAAATTGAAGATGAATTCGATGTCGATGAAGAGGACTATATCAAGGTCTACGACAAGGACAGTTATACCATCAAGGCCCTCACCCCTATTGAAGACTTTAATACTTTTTTCCACAGCAATCTGCCGGATGATGAGTTTGATACCATTGGTGGTCTGGTGGTCAATCAATTTCGCCATATCCCGCAACGTGACGAAAGCGTCGGCATAGGCCCCTATATGTTCAAGGTGTTAAGTGCAGATAATCGCCAGATCAGGCTGTTGCTGGTGACGACCCTTTTTGTAGCCGGTTCTGACGGCTGACAAGCATGACTGAAACCGGTTCGGAACCAGTCCTGTCTACCCATGCCGTCGGCTTCAGCCCTTCCCTGCCGGGACGCTGCATGATTGCCCTGCTTAGTGGCGCCATCGGCCCACTGGCGTTTAGTCCCAATCATATGTGGCTGATTGGTTTTGTCTCGGTAATGGGTTTTTATGTTGCCCTGAAATTTGCCAGCCCACGGCAAGGTGCAATTACTGGCTGGTTTTTTGGTCTGGGCTTCTTTGGCGTTGGCGCATCCTGGGTCTTCGTCAGCATCAATGTCTATGGCAATGCCGGCGAACTGCTGGCTGGCTTTCTGACTTTTCTTTTTGTTGCGGGACTCGCCCTGCTGTATTCACTGCAAAGCTGGCTCAACCAACGGTTTTTCCATGCATCATTTTATATGTTCGGTTTTGCCGCCCTTTGGGTACTCGGGGAATGGTTTCGCAGCTGGTTTCTCACCGGCTTCCCCTGGTTATATATGGGATATCCCCACATTCAATCCAGCTTTTCCGGACTTGCTCCAATTTTTGGCGTGCTGTCTATCAGCCTGGTCGTGGCGCTGTCTGGAGCCGGCTTTGGTGAAATGTTTCTGATCTGGCAGCGCCATGATGAAAGAAAAGCCTATACCGTTGCCCGCTCCTATATCCCTACCGGCCTGTTTTTTATCTGGATAGCCGCCGGACTTAGTGGAAAATTGACCTGGGTAGAGCCTGTAGAGAACGGAATTATTGACGTCGGCCTGGTGCAGGCAAATATAGATCAGGGACAAAAATTTGATGCCGCCTTTATTGCACAAAACCTGGATCGTTACGAACAACTCAGTGACTCACTTTGGGATGCCGATGTCATAGTCTGGCCGGAAACGGCTATTCCCTATGTGGCAGGTCGCTCGAATCGCGTACTGGACTTTTTTGAAAACAAGGCCCGCGCCACCAATACCACCCTGGTCACCGGCATTTTCGGCGAGACACAAGCCGGCCTGCATAACAGTATTACCAGCCTGGGGAATGGCGAGGGGATTTATCACAAACAAAAACTGGTGCCGTTTGGTGAATACGTTCCCATGCGCGCTGTGTTCTCAACCTTACTAAAAGTTTTTGACTTGCCCATGTCTTCACTTGTACCCGGTCCTTCCGACCAGGCCATGCTGAGCGCAGGTCCCTATACTTTGGCGTCGTTTATTTGTTATGAAGTGGTGTACCCTGACTTTGTTCGTCAGGGTGCAAAAACATCAGACTTCATGGTGACCATCAGCAACGACACCTGGTTCGGCTCATCCTGGGGACCACTGCAGCATCTTGAAATGGCTGCCATGCGCGCACTTGAAAATGGCCGTTACCTGGTTCGCGCTACCAACAATGGCGTTTCTGCCATCATCAATGAGAAAGGAATTATCGTCGCGCAAACGGGGCAGTTCAGCGCTGAAGTATTACGTGGTGAAGTTCAGGTGTTTTCCGGGCGCACGCCCTTTTCCTACTGGGGTTCCTGGCCAATCCTGCTTTTATGCGCAGGCTTGCTTGTGTTTGTCCGCCGCGTTCCGGCTACCGTTCCTGCCTTTCTCGAAAATCTGAAAAATCGCTAGCACAATAAACCGGTCTTTACTGACCTGATACGCCGGAATATACAAGATCATCATCTGCCGGTGTGCGATACCACTGCTCGGCATAGAAACTATTGATTACTGAACTTTCAATATCATCACTGATATAAATCACATACATGAACGGCCAGCACCGTAATAATGCATCAGTACCTTGGTCAGACAACAGCTTCAGCTCGTGATTAGCCAAAGTAATGTTTACGGTGGTCATAAAATGGGCTTAAACTTCTTCTATATCATTTCTGACATTGGCATAAGCTGATAATAAGGAACTGGTATATTTAAATATTCCTATATCATCTTCTTTATCAAAATTATTGAAATAAGAATGCCATTAATTTTAGGTATATATTTGCTGATAAAAATATTTAAAGTTTCTGCACGATTAGACTTTTCTGGCAGGTTTGAAAGATATACATTCTATCCAATTGATTGTCGCAGATGACATTAATGGCAAATTAGAGTCCCTAGAAAAGCAACCTGCTTTTTGTCATCACTATGGCGTGGCAACTCCGCCGAACACTCAAAATCGGCTTTTCTAACGTGCAGGTGATTATCTATCCTGTTCAATTCAGCCTGAAAATAGCCATTTTCATCAGTTAAAGCCAATCCCTGGGCATTGCTGATCAACGCGTCGTAGACTATTTGAAACAAACTTTTAGAGGAGATCGCCTGCAAGGTGAACATTGCCATCGCAATTTTCTATCGCTGACTTAATTATTTGTTTTTCAGCTAACCAGAAAGGTTTAACTTGCATACCCATAACATCCTTACTCGACCCTTTTTTCTCTACTATCACATTTCCAGCACCATCTTTTCCAGAATTCACACTATTCAATTTTTTAGTCAGCTTTTTCCTTATGCTAACCGGCAACATTTCTAACTCAAGCACCTTAGAATCGTTTAAAATAATCGCGTTTTCCAGTGTACTCTCTAACTCCCTGATATTCCCCGCCCACTCGTAACCCATGAAGGCCTTTTCAAGTTCCGGTGATATTTCCTTAAACCCCTTACCCAATTGATTGCTGAATTTTTCAAGAAAATATCTCGACAGAACAAGTATATCTTCTTCTCTATCACGCAATGCTGGCATTTCTATAGGGAAGACATTTAACCTGTAATAAAGATCTTCTCGAAATCTACCTTCTTCTATCTCTTTTTCCGGATCCCTGTTGGTAGCACATACAATGCGGGTACATACATTGCTTTCATTTTTATCTCCAACTCTTTGATAAGTTCCTGATTGAAGAAATCTCAATAATTTTGCTTGAAGACTCAAATCCAATTCACAGATTTCATCAAGAAACAGTGTACCATCGGCCGCCATTTCAAATGCGCCTATTCGATCATTCACTGCTCCACTGAAAGCGCCTTTAATATGTCCAAAAAATTCAGATTCAAAAAGGTCTTTCGGGATAGCAGCACAATTCAATGCTACAAATGGCTTGTCTTTTTTATTACTGGAATTATGATTGGCATGAGCGCAAACCTCTTTTCCAGTTCCGCTTTCACCAGTGATAAAAACACTGGCGTAACATTTTGCTGCGCTTTCTATAATTCCATATACAATCTGAATTTTTAGTGAACTACCAATAAATCCGTGGTATTTATGCAGGTCAAACTCATTACTGTAGGTTTCAACCTTTTCAAGTAACTTCCCATGTTCTATGGCATTTTTAACAGTTACCCGGAATCGCTGTTTGGAGCACGGTTTTTCAAGGAAATCAAAAGCTCCCAACTCCACAGCTTTATTAGCATTGCTATAAGAATTGTGTGAAGTTAGTACTATTGTTGTTACAGGCAAAGACTCTTGATAAATTAACTCCAGGATCTCCAATCCAATTACATCTGGTAATTCGATATCAAGTATCATGACGTCTGGCAATTCTTGTTTTAGAGCATCAATAACCTGAAGACCTTCCTTGAAAATCACCACATCACAATCAATCTCTTGAATTTAGCTCTTATAAAGATTGGCTGTTGATGTACTATCTTCAACAATAAATACTTTGGCAGAACACATTGATAAATAACTCCGAAAAATTTACATACCATTACGCAGGATAAACAAATTGCAAATAAATGATGTGAGGCAATCAAATTTTTATAACTATCGGGAATAATTCCTATAGACCAAGTAAAAATGCATAGAAACTTATACTGAAGACAGATAAAACACAAGAAAGGACTATCGCACTGGCTACCAGGTTTTCACAACATCGGTAACGAATAGAAAAGACATAAACGGAAATCCCCACAGGCATGCAGGACAAAAGTACAGCGGTTTGAGTCCATAGCCTGTCCATTTCGAATACATACTCCGTAAGCGTCCACACCAGCGCCGGCAGAACCATTAACTTCATTAGCGTGATCGACATTGCCATGGGAATCTCGCCACGAATATGATATCTGTTCATTCCCGCCCCCAGGGAAATCAGTGCTGCAGGAATGGCGGCGCGGCTGATCAATTCCAGCGACTCCATTAGCGGGGAGTAGATTGCTATACCAGCAAGATTTACAACACCACCAACAAGAAGACTACCACTGATAGGGTTCTTCACTACGCCCCTGAATACAGTCCACAAATGAGATCGTAACGCGGTTCCCTCTTCTCTTTTCAACTCCGCCACAATGATGCCAAATGAAAAGATCAACAAATTATTTACAGCGATCAGCATGAAGATCGGAACAAAGGCTTCTTCACCAAGCAGTTCCAGACATATTGGGATACCCAAAATCGTGACATTGGGGTACGCACAACCCATGCCGATAACACTCAACCTGGCCTGTCCCAGGCCATAGCGAAAGAAAGCTATAAGCATCCCCAACAAATAGATAATAAAAATAGCGAGGTAATAGGCCCACATCAGGTTCCAGTCCATTACTTCTGGAAAAGACATAGTCGCAGTGCCGTGAAATAACATACAGGGGATAAGGAAATTGAAGGTGATTTTTTCGAAACCCTTGACGTCAGAATCACTGACAATTTCTTTGTGCGCAACCAGCCATGCCAGGGCGGCAATGGCAACAATGGGAAAAAGGGCTTCAAGGATAGTCATGAATGTCAGCGGCCAAAAAAAATGCTGGCAACATTAAAGCATGCCAGCATTCTTCCGGGAAACACTCAGTTCACCTTGTTGCCCTGTTTATCCTTTAAAACCGCAAATGTATTGGTCTTATTTCAAATAATAGGGGGTAGTGTCCTCAAGCGTCGCAAACTGGGGCAAGGCTGCAAAGGACTGGAGCTGCAGTTTTCCCTGTTCGTTAAAAACTATTTCTCCATCCAGCGAGGACTTGGCAACGCCGTTTTCATCACTCATCTGTACCTGGACAAGGGTAAATGCAGGTGAGTTGTTATTAGGTGTTTCCCATAAATAGGGGTTTCGGGTTTTCAGCCCCGGGGTTACCAGAAAGTGCATCACCTGGTCACTTCCCCCGTCATGTTTCCAGGCATACTTTATGCGATAGCCGGTGGCCGCCGCAGTAAACAGATAGCCACGGGTATCCTGTTGATCAACGATGTCAAGAAATGCCTCCAGATCGCCGTCATCCTGATATTGCCGATAGGCAGTTTCAATCGCTGCCAGTTGTTCGGGGGCGGACCAGTCTATGACCGACAATCTGATTTCGGCATCATCTTCATATTTGACCCCCTCTGCCGTACCTGAAAGGGACAGAATAGCTGCCGCCTGAGTCCCACACGAGAATACAGTCAACATCAACAAGACCATCAAACCCTTAGCGGTTGACAGTGAATTGGCAAATAATTTCATTTGAGTAACCTCCTTAAGTTATCAAGTAAAAAATACTCTAGCGCACGATCAGGAACAGCAATTGCTCTCCCCTTCTGATATTCAACGCGACAGTGCCGGAGATATCCTCCAGTAATGCCAGCATTTGTGATCTTGAGCTAACCGGCTGCCGGTTTACTGCGGTAATAATATCCCCGGCCTCCAAACCACTGCGATAGGCACGACTGCCCTGCTCTATGGCACTGACCAATACACCTTGCACCTCACCATAGGCCTCATGACTTTCTGGAATATTACTTAGCTGCGCGCCCTCCAGCACAGATCGTTCATCCGTCCTGATGCCAGCCTCAGCCGTGGTCCCGGCATTACCAATCCTGACATCGAAATCAAGTCGCCGGTTTTCACGCACAAGCCCAATAGTCACTTCTTCACCCGCCCGGGTGAGGCCAATGGTGTTTCTCAAATCAGACGCACTTTTAATGATGTGCTCATCGACGGCAACAATGACATCACCGGCTTCAATTCCTTCTGCCTGGGCCGGGGAATCCGGTTCAACACTGGAAACCACCGCACCCGCGCTGACTTCCAGATCAAGGGCTTCCACGATATCGGGGGTGAGATCAGTAATACGTACTCCCAGCATGCCGCGGCGAATCTCACCGTACTCAAGCAACTGCTCCACGATAGACATGGCCATATTGATAGGTACAGCAAAGCCGATTCCTACATTACCCCCGGCTGGCGAGATAATGGCGGAATTTATCCCGACCAGATTCCCCTTATAGTCCACCAAAGCGCCGCCGGAATTGCCCGGGTTGATGGAGGCATCAGTCTGAATAAAATCTTCATAACCATCAGCATTGATGCCAGTCTGTCGACTCAGGGCACTGACGATGCCTGTGGTAACAGTCTGGCCAATTCCGAAAGGATTACCAATGGCCGCGACATAATCCCCTACCCGCAAGGTATCTGAATCAGAGATTGGCACAGCCTTGAGCCCGGCAGCATCAATTTGCAATAAGGCGATATCAGTAGCCGCATCGCTACCGATGACTTGAGCCGGAATTTCACGCCGGTCCTGAAGCACAATAGTGACTTCCTCAGCATCTTTCACAACATGATGATTGGTTAAAATATACCCATCTGCTGCATCAATAATCACGCCTGAGCCTGCACTTTGTACCGGGCGCGTCTGAGGCTGATCCGGCATGTCAAAGAAACGCCGGAAATAGGGATCATTAAGCAGGGGATTTTGTGGCACGGCGGCCCGGCCGGTGACAGAAATATTCACCACCGCAGGGGTGACTTCTTCCAGTACCGGGGCAATACCGGGTCGATCTGCAGAAATAATTTCCTGTGCATCACTGACAGCAACTCTTCCAAAAAGTAGGAAGTTTGCTGACAGTAATACCAGAAAATAACGCATCGTTATTTTCATACTGTAACTCCTAATATCCTGGATCTATCAGCGATTGATTAATCAATCGCCAATGTATTCACAAGCAGTGTGAAATAGTTATGTAGGTTCAGTCTGAAAAATTTCAAGGGGATAAATTCAGTGACCTTTAGGCCACTGAATCTATGTATTTGTGGAATAAAGAAAGGGCCGAGAGAGCCAGGCTGGAAGCCGATTCAGGAAGACAGCACTTTATCGTGGAAAAGCAGTCCCGCCAGCAGTGCAACAACGAACAGGACTATCCTGCCATCAAGCGCATTCAGCGCCACCAGGGAAGGACCCGGACATATACCCGCAAGGCCCCAGCCCATACCAAAAAGGACGGCCCCAAGGATCAGCTTTTTATCCAGGTCTTTTTTGCCTGGCATACTAAAGCTCATACCGAGAACGGGTTTATGCATCAGGCGTGCATATTGAAAACCGGGAACCGCGACAGTCAGTGCACCGCCCATGACAAAGATCAGGGTGGGGTCCCAGGGACCAAGAACATTCAAAAATCCCAGCACCCGGGCCGGATCAACCATTTCGGAAACACTCAGACCCAGACCAAACAAAATGCCACTGGCGATAATGATAATCAGGTTGCTTAAAGGGATGCCTTTATCTGTAGATTCCATCAATTCTCCTCCTTAAGCTGTGATCAGACTGAAAACAGTATGAGTAAGCGCCGCGGTGGCTATGAAGGTTAGCGTCGCGACGATGGAGCGATTTGAAAGTCTGGCCAGGCCACAAATCCCATGACCACTGGTACAGCCGCTGCCCATGCGCGTACCAACGCCAACCAGTAGACCTGCCACCAGGTAAACGGGCCAGGAATAATCCAGCGTAACCGCCAGATCCCTGCCCCAGAGGAAGGGATAAATCGCGCCGCCTGTCACCAGGCTGAGAACAAAAATAACACGCCAGCTCACCTGCCCTTTCTCGGGCATCATGATGCCCCCAATGATGCCGCTGATGCCGGTAATGCGGCCAAGAAACAGCCACATCAGAATGACAGCAAAGCCAATCATGACGCCACCGCTGAATGCATTAATGAAAGAAAAATCAGTCATAGGGTTAAGTTCCAGAGTAAATACAAGAAATTAATACCCGCACTTTAGGGTAAAACAGAGGGAGTGTATTGCCTTATATCAATTAATCGGAGCCAATGACGCTATTTTCAGCTGCTTGCTACCATTGGCTCCGTCAAATAAGACTATCAGAAACTCTATTGGAAACTAAAGCTGTTCGAGGATCGCTTCAGCGGTGCTGATACCCATTTCACCAGGAGGCTCAATAGCCAGATGAGTAACTGTGCCATCATCGACAATCATGGCCAGGCGCTTGCAACGGGTACCCAGTCCAAAACCACTACCGTCAAGCTCTGTGCCCATGGCTGTAGTTAATTCTGCATTGCCATCTGCCAGCATGGTGATTTTTTCGGCATTCTGCGCCTCGCCCCAGGCACCCATAACAAAGGCATCATTTACAGACAGGCAAATAATGCAGTCGGCTTTTTCTAAAATGGCATCAGCATTCACTACATAACCAGGAAGGTGAGTCATGGAACATCCTGGTGTGAAGGCACCGGGGACGGCAAACATCACGACTTTTTTTCCGCCAAATAAATCATCAGTGGTAACGTCTTTTGGCCCATCGGCACTCATCACTTTCAAGGTGACCGAAGGGATTTTATCTCCAGTTTGAATTGTCATAACTATCTCCAGTTGCTTATAAATTCAGGGCACCTATGATCCGCAAAAGCCTCCCCTAACACAATAGCCATCACTAAAAATTTGGTCGCTGGTGTGTGCTCCTTTAAACTATGCATTATTCAACGCTTATAACCTTAGCTTAATTGAGGAATTATGAAGACTCGCGCCCGCAATACATTACTCTCGATACTCTCCATTTTCGCCATACTCGCTGCTTCAACGTTCAACACAGCGCCTGTGAATGCACAGGACGATGCCTTTGAACCCTATGAGTGGGATCTGACTGAGCTCTATCCCGGTCTCGAAGCCTGGGAAGCTGAACGCCAGCGCATCCTGCAGCAGATCGATAATATCGAAGCCTTCCGCGGCACACTGGGGAACGATGCGGATTCTCTTTATGCCGCCCTGCGTTTTGTCTCCGATATTTACCGGGAAGTTTTACGGGTGTATTCCTATGCCAGCATGGAACAGGATGAAGATCTTCGAGTCACCAACGCCCAGGAACGCAACCAGCTGGGAGAAGGGCTGTTTGCCAGCTTTAATCAGGCTACCGCCTGGATGGATCCTGAGCTCATTGCCGTGGGCGAAGAGCGCATCAGTAGTTTTCTGGAAGAAAACGAGGAGCTGGCCCCGTTTGTTTTTAGCCTGGAAGATACCATCCGTCAGGGGGAACATACCCTCAGTGATGAAACCGAACAGGCCCTGTCCTATTTTTCCCAGTCTTTTGATGCCCCGTCCAATATCTATTCCCTGATTGCCAACTCGGACATTCCCTTTCCAACCATTACCCTGTCTAGCGGGGACGAAGCAATGATCAATGCCCAGGGTTACAGTTTCTGGCGTGGCACTGAAAACCGGGATGATCGCAAACTGGCGTTTGATGCCTACTGGGGTAAATGGGCTGAATACAATTCCAGTGTCGGCATGGTGCTCAACTCCCATGTACAAATGCAGGTGGCACTGGCAAAGGCGCGAAAGTTTGACAGTGTTTTGCAGCGCGAGTTATTTAACGACAATCTTCCGGAAACCGTTTACCACAGCCTGGTGGAAGAAGTGAACAAGGCACTACCTACCCTGCATCGCTACTTCAAATTACGCGGCAGAATGCTGGGTGTGGAACAAATGCATTACTACGATATCTACCCTCCCCTGGTGTCCATGGACAAGGTCTTTGATATCGAAACCACCAAGGAAATCACTCTGGATGCCATGGCCATTCTTGGCCAGGACTGGGTAGCTATGCAGCGCGACGCAATTGCCGAACGCTGGATGCATGTCTATCCCGGACAGGGAAAGCGCAGCGGCGCCTATATGAATGGCTCGGCCTATGATGTCCATCCCTACCTGCTGCTGAATCACAATGATGACTACGATTCACTTTCCACCTTTGCCCATGAGTGGGGTCATGCCATGCATACCCTGTATGCGAAACAGGCACAGCACTTTGAAACTGCAGACTATTCCACCTTTATTGCGGAAATTCCTTCCACCTCTCTGGAGCTGATTCTGGAACAGTACATGGTGGAAAATGCAGAATCGCTGGATGAGAAGCTGTTCTATCTGGGGCAGGGTCTGGAAAGCCTGCGCGGAACGTTTTTCCGCCAGACCATGTTCGCCGAATTCGAACTGGCGCTGTATGAAGCTGTAGAACGGGGTGAAGCCTTAAGTGGTGCCCGTATCACTGAAATATATGGTGATATTGTGCGCCGCTATCATGGCCATGATGAAGGGGTCGTCATTATTGATGATCTATACACCAATGAGTGGATGTTTGTGCCCCACTTCTACTACAACATGTATGTATTCCAATATGCGACCTCACTCACTGCCGGTACAGCGCTGTATGCAAAGATCGTCGAAGAGGGTCAGTCCGGTGTCGACAACTATAAAAACCTGTTGCGCGCCGGTGGCTCGGATTATCCCTATGAATTACTGAAGGCAGCCGGTGTAGATATGGCCACACCGGAACCCTACCGCGCCGTGGTAGATCGCATGAATGCCATCATGGATGAAATGGAAACCCTGCTGGATGAAAAAAATCTGTAAAAACATGGCCAGAGTCACATGAACCGCACCTTCAAATCAAAAGTGGGTGGCTGGTATTACGGCACGCTGATCTTCCTGGTGGCTACCTTCAGCTATGCCTACTATGAGGAGGGGATGACGCCAAACTCGCCGGAATTTTCGGTGTTCATTTTGTCAGGCGTGCTCAGTGTTGGTCTCATGCTGTGGTTGTTGAAAACAACGGATTACTCTGTCAGTCATGACACTTTGCTGATCCGCTGCGGTCCAATCAAGTGGCATATAAAGCGTTCGGAGATACAGGAAATCAAACCCGGTTATTCATTGCTATCCAGTCCGGCCCTGTCCATGGACAGACTGGTTATTCACTTTGGTGAAGGCAGAAAAATCATGGTTTCACCGAAAGACAAAAAGGGTTTCATCAGCGCCCTTGGCTTTACCCCACCACGCTGAAACTTACCGCCTCACTAAAGGACAGTAATATTGCGCTGCTAGCCCCGCCCTATATAGGGCATTGTAGTGGCCATCACAGTCATAAACTGAACGTTGGCCTCAAGCGGCAGGCTGTCCATATAGACAATCGCATCGCCCACATGCTTCACATCCATCATGGCTTCGTTTTTCAACGAGCCATCGGCCTGAGGCGCGCCCTTCGATACGGCCTTACCCATCGCAGTTTGTGCATTACCAATATCAATTTGTCCACAGGCAATATTGTATTGACGCCCTTCCAGTGAGGCCGACTTGGTCATACCGGTAACTGCATGCTTGCTCGCCGTATAGGCAATGGAATTTGGACGTGGACGATCTGCAGAAATGGAACCATTGTTAATAATTCTTCCGCCCATGGGCTGCTGCTGCTTCATCATTCTGAACGCCTCCTGCAGGCAAAAGAAGGCACCATTCACATTTGTCGCTATCACCCTGGACCAGTCATCCGTGGACAAATCCTCAATAGGCGCGCCAATGCCTATCCCTGCATTATTGAATAACAGGTCAAGGCGCCCATAATCCTTTGCGATAGTGTCAAACAGGGCAGCAACCGATTTGCTGTCAGTCACATCAGTGATGACACAGGACACCTTGTTAGCACCGGGTGTCAGCAGGGAAGCGGTTTCCTGCAGTGACTCGTTATTTCGACCAGCGAGAACCAGATGGTAATTTTTTTCTGCCAGGGCGATGGCAACCGTACGTCCTATGCCACTGCCGGCGCCGGTAATCAGCGCAGTTTTATGTTCCATAATAGTTTCTCACTTGAGCTTTAACAGGGTGAAATTAATGACCCTATTAAAACATAAGACAGCACTATTGCAGGACCAAAAAAAGCCCTCTAAAGAGAGGGCCAAAGCGCCAGAAGCTATGGCGCGCTCAAATGCTGTATTGCCTGTCAGTTGCTTTGTGCCAGTGGTGGAATGGCTGAAGAGGCTCGCCTGTCGATTATCACGGGAGTCGCCTGAAAGTGTTTCTGGCAGTGATAGATGGCTTCGTCAAGGGTCTGATGAATGGAAATAAGACGGCGGTTTTCATTAATCAGCCAGATCACGTCGTCAGACAGAATTTCTGCAATATAAGCCATGGCGCTTTCGCGCTGCATGCCTTTTAGTGTATCCACAGATTTATTCATAACTTTCTTATCCAATACCCGTTCCAAATTGCGCCTTGGCTCTCCTTCTTTGTCGCCTTCTCTGTTATCCTATGCGCCTTTTTAAAGCGCTGACATGGTTACGTAAAACCCATAACAGTAGACCAGAATCGCGGCTTTGTTATTGCCGGTGTAAACCCGCAAAAAGGTCACTAGTTAAGCTGGCATTAAGTCAATAAATCAGGAACAACGAAAAGCCCAATGAGCATCATATTTTCAGATGAGTACAATCCTTCAGCGGTGGAAACCCAGGCCCAGAGCTACTGGAATAGCCATGACAGCTTTCGCGTAGAAATCGATCACAGCAAGGAAAAATTCTATTGCCTGGCCATGTTCCCCTACCCCAGTGGCAGACTGCACATGGGCCATGTGCGTAACTACACCATCGGTGATGTAGTCAGCCGCTTTCAGCGCATGCGCGGCAAAAACGTGCTGCAACCCATGGGCTGGGATGCCTTTGGCCTGCCCGCCGAAAATGCCGCCATGAAAAACAAGGTGCCACCAGCGCAGTGGACCTATGCCAATATCGATGACATGCGCGGTCAACTGCAGCAACTGGGTTATGCCTATGACTGGCAGCGGGAAGTGGCGACCTGCCATGTGGATTACTACCGCTGGGAACAATGGTTTTTTGTTCAGTTATACAAAAAAGGCCTGGTGTATAAAAAAGAATCGGAAGTGAACTGGGACCCTGTCGACCAGACTGTGTTGGCCAATGAACAGGTAATAGATGGCAAGGGCTGGCGTTCCGGCGCCCCGGTTGAACGCCGCAAGATTCCGCAATGGTTTATCAAGATTACCGACTATGCCCAGGAACTGCTGGACGACCTGGGCAAGCTCGACGGCTGGCCGGAACGGGTGCGGGTAATGCAGCAAAACTGGATTGGTCGCAGTGAAGGTCTGGAGTTCGAATTCCAGGTCACCGGAGAATCCGAGCCACTTCAGGTCTATACCACCCGCCCCGATACCATCATGGGCGTAACCTACTGTGCCGTGGCCCCGGAACATCCACTGGCACTGAAAGCCGCAGAAAATGATGCTGCGCTGGCAGACAAAATCGCGGCGCTGGAAGTTGGCGGTGTCTCTGAAGCGGATATGGCCACCATCGAAAAAGCCGGCGTTGATACCGGTTATAAAGCAGTGCATCCAATGACAGGCGAAGAAGTGCCGATCTGGGCCGGTAATTTTGTTCTCATGAGCTATGGTTCCGGAGCCGTTATGTCCGTTCCCGGTCATGACCAGCGCGATTATGAATTTGCCAAAAAATACGGCCTGGCCATCAAGCAGGTGATCAGGCCTGCGGAAGACAGCGCGCCATTTGATCTGGAAAAAGAAGCCTTTACCAAAAAAGGCATCTGTATCAATTCCGGCGACATGGATGGTATGGCCTTCAAGGATGCCTTTGCCCACATGGTGCGCTTTTTCGAAGCCAAAGGCACCGGCCGCAAGACCATCAACTTCCGCCTGCGTGACTGGGGTGTAAGTCGTCAGCGTTACTGGGGCACGCCTATTCCGATGATCAACTGTGAAGCCTGTGGCGCCGTGCCTGTGCCAGAAGAGGACCTGCCCGTTGTGCTGCCTACCGACGTGGATTTCGACGGCACCGGTTCTCCCATCAAGAAAATGCCCGAATTTTATGAAACCAGCTGTCCCCGGTGTGGTGGCAAGGCGGAACGCGAGACCGACACCTTCGATACCTTTATGGAAAGCTCATGGTATTACGCACGCTTCGCCTCGCCACGGGAAGACGGCGCCATGCTCAACAAGGAAGCGATGGATTACTGGCTTGATGTGGACCAGTATATTGGCGGCATTGAACATGCCATTCTGCATCTGTTGTATGCCCGCTTTTTCCACAAGCTGCTGCGTGATGAAGGCCTGGTCTCAACGGATGAACCCTTCACCCGCCTGCTGACCCAGGGCATGGTATTAAAAGATGGCGCCAAGATGTCCAAATCCCTGGGCAACACCGTTGACCCGGAAAGTATGATTGAACAGTACGGCGCTGACACCGTGCGCATGTACATGATGTTTACCTCGCCGCCTGATCAAAGCCTGGAATGGTCTGATTCCGGTGTGGAAGGCGCTTTTCGTTTTCTGAAACGCTTGTG